>ERZ802830.999-NODE-999-length-27673-cov-33.4673_pt1 | contig 27673 bp, 22 predicted proteins | sample MGYA00345654_ERZ802830 | MGnify/ENA primary metagenome ERZ802830 (study PRJEB30503, sample SAMEA104212375) | marine metagenome | biome: Westerlies Biome; feature: [SRF] surface water layer (ENVO:00010504) within the epipelagic zone...; material: water...
GTTTTTCGATGCCAGTGAAGGCTGCCCGGGTTACAACGATATTCCCGGCGCCAAGCACTACCTCGGCAGTGTTTTTGCGTCTGACAAAGGCGCTGATAAAGACGTGTCTTTGGGTGAGCCAGTGCAGGTGTTCCTCTTTCGGCCGAAGGAGACCTTCAGCATTTCGGCTGCCGGAGGCGAAAAAGAAATTCGCCGACGTGCGCTGCAGGTGGTGCTGAGTGGCGACGCCACGCTTCGATACACAGGTTTCGACAATAAAGTCCCCACTTGGGAAGCGACTGGGGAGATCGACGTGTTGCCAGCTATTGCTTGCGAAAACGATGAAAAACCTGAAGTCGAGGAAGACGCTTCGTCAGACGAATCCGAAGACGCCTCCTCAGATGGGGCCGAGGCCTGACACCTAGGGTCTAAAAATGATACTTGGCGAGAAAGCTGACCGCGTGCTGGTCGCTGTCCAAAGCCGGTGAGCTTTTGACCCCGTACTTGTTCGACCAGTAGTAGTACTCAACCCCTAAATACACTCGCCTGTCCGCCCCGGACAGGTGCTTGCCGATGTTGTATTTGATCTGCGGATTGAATTGAAAGTTTGGGTGGTAGTCGCTGTGATCAGTGGCAAAGATCCACTTGGCGAACCCATCAATCACCCATTCTGAACGACCGGCCGGGATGGTGAGCGACCAGGTGGGCACGAATTGCCATCCATCGCTATTGTTGAATCCGCTTCTATTGAGGCTTTCCCTGCGCATCAGGCCGAGGTGCAGGTAATCAAAGCCCGTTACGTTGAGATCAACCGAGGGGCCTAAGGTAAAAGTTTCGACAGTGCCGGAGCCAAACTCCAGGCTTGCGGAGACGAGCACATCTGTCAGTACCTTCTGTGGCCGGTCTTCATCAGACTCCATCAGCGACCACCGCGCCGCCGTCTCTCCAAAAAGTGAATAGGCGCGCTCATCGCCGCGAAAGAAGGTGGTATCGAGGTAGGTAAAGGTGTCTCCCCAGGTATAACCCGAGGCATATTCCAAGCTCACGGTGCGCTGCTGATCGGGATCGAGCGTGAAGCCCCTCCCTGCAACGTAAGCGCCACTGAAGTCACTCCAGAGAGGTGCTGCAAGACAGACCTGACTGTTAAAGAGCAGCAAAAGTGTCGCTAGCAGTCCCGTACTGGTTTCATTCTTCATTTAGCTGTCGCAGGCAGGTCTCTCGGGCATTCTAAACCGCTCATATAACGGCCATAAAAAAGCCGCACAGAGTGCGGCTTTTCATAATATGGCTCCGCCTGCTGGGCTCGAACCAGCGACCCACTGATTAACAGTCAGTTGCTCTACCAACTGAGCTAAGGCGGAACGGTCTCCGAAGAGGGTGCGAAGTGTACACATCCGGTTTTCGGCCAGTCAACCGCAGATCAGGTAAATCTCGCTCATCCCCAAGATCCGTTATCCTTGCGCTTTTGCGCGATCCTCTCCCCTGTGAGCCGACCCTTCGAGTTACAGTCCGATTACGCGCCAGCGGGTGACCAACCCGCTGCGATCGAGCAATTGATTGCGGGCGTGCAGTCTGGTCTCGCCTCGCAGATCCTGCTCGGCGTTACCGGGTCGGGTAAGACTTTCACGATGGCCAACGTGGTGCAGGCGCTGCAGCGCCCCACCATCGTTATGGCGCACAACAAAACGCTGGCTGCGCAGCTCTATGGTGAGTTTAAGGAGTTCTTCCCGAACAACGCGGTGGAGTACTTCGTGTCCTATTACGACTACTACCAGCCCGAGGCCTATGTGCCGTCATCCGATACTTACATCGAGAAGGACGCGCAGGTGAACGATCATATTGAGCAGATGCGGCTCTCTGCGACCAAGGCGTTGCTCGAGCGTCAGGACTGTTTGGTGGTGTCCACTGTTTCATCGATTTATGGCCTGGGTGACCCCGAGTCCTATTTTAAGATGGTCATGCACCTCTCCCGGGGTGAAATCATCGATCAGCGGGGCATACTGCGGCAGCTCGCCGAACTTCAGTACACCCGCAATGATATTGATTTCAAGCGGGGTACGTATCGGGTTCGCGGCGAGCTAATCGACATCTTTCCGGCTGAATCGGATGCACTGGCGATTCGTGTCGAGCTTTTTGACGAGGAGATCGAGAACATTTACACCTTTGATCCGCTGACTGGCGCGATCGAGGAGCGGTTGCCCCGGGTCACCATTTTCCCCAAGACGCATTACGTGGCCTCGCGGGACACCATGCTGGGTGCGGTAGACCTGATCGAGGCGGAGCTCGAGGAGCGGGTCAAGCAACTCAAGGAACTGGAGAAGCTATTAGAAGCCCAGCGACTTCAGCAACGCACCCGGTATGACGTCGAAATGATTCGCGAGCTCGGTTATTGCCAGGGCATAGAGAACTACTCCCGGTACCTCTCCGGACGCGCGCCGGGTGAGGCGCCTCCCACGTTGTTTGAGTACATCCCCGATAACGCGCTGGTTTTGGTCGATGAGTCACACGTGACTATCCCGCAGATTGGCGGCATGTATCGCGGTGACAGGAGCCGCAAAGAGACGCTAGTCGAGTACGGTTTTCGCCTGCCCTCGGCATTGGATAACCGGCCCCTCAAGTTTGAGGAATGGGAGTTGCTCTGCCCCCAGGCTATTTATGTTTCCGCAACACCGGGGCCCTATGAAAACGATCATGCAGGGCAAACAGTGGAGCAGGTTGTAAGGCCCACTGGCTTAGTGGACCCCGTGGTGGAAGTGCGCCCCGCCAGCACGCAGGTGGATGATCTGTTGGCCGAGATACATGCGACGGTAGAGGCGGGCGACCGGGTGCTGGTGACCACGCTGACCAAGCGCATGGCGGAGGACCTCACCGAGTTTCTGGATGACCACAAAGTGCGTGTACGTTATCTGCACTCCGATATCGACACCGTTGAGCGCGTTGAGATTATCCGCGATCTCCGCCTGGGGCACTTTGATGTGCTAGTAGGTATCAACCTGCTGCGAGAGGGTTTGGATATGCCCGAGGTCTCGCTGGTGGCCATTTTAGATGCAGACAAAGAGGGGTTCTTGCGCAGCGACAAGTCACTCATACAAACGATCGGTCGCGCTGCGCGGCATATCGACGGGCGCGCGATTCTTTATGCTGATAAGGAAACCGGTTCGATGACCCGAGCGATGGCAGAGACTGAGCGCCGCAGAAACAAACAGCTGGCGTTCAACGAGGAAAACAACATCACGCCCAAGGGTATCCACAAGTCTGTGCAGGATATCCTTGAGGGCGCTCGGCGCATGCCCACCAAAGCCAGAGGCGGTAAGTCGCGTCCTGCCAAGGGTGATCGCGCCTCGCTGTCTGCCGAGATCAGCCACCTTACACCCGCGGCCCTCGGCCGCAAGATCGCTGATATGGAGCAAAAAATGCTCGAGCACGCCAAGAACCTGGAGTTCGAAGAGGCTGCGGCGCTCAGAGATGAGGTCACCGAGCTCAAGCAGGTAGCATTCGCTGGGTAGCCCTGCGCTCTGAGGCTGGCCGCTACCAGATGTCTGCTCCTTTGCCCTCTCGCGGTATCTTTTACGCTTTGCAATCTGACACTGCTCTGACAAAATGCAGCCCTTCTCACGCGGCCTCTGGTAACGGCCGCCACTGGATAAGGAGCGCTTCATGCCTGTTGTTACCCTCCCTGATGGATCCCAACGCACTTTTGATGCCCCGGTCACGGTGTTTGATGTCGCCGCCGATATTGGCGCGGGTCTCGCCAAAGCCGCTCTCGCCGGCGTGGTCGACGGCCGCGAGGTCGATACCTCCCATGTAATCGAGGGTGACGCCACGCTCAGTATTCTCACCGATCGCGACGAGGCGGCGATTGAGATTATTCGTCACTCCACCGCGCATCTATTGGCGCAGGCGGTGCAGCAGGCGTTCCCTGGAACCCAGGTCACCATCGGGCCCACGGTCGAAGATGGTTTTTATTACGACTTCGCCTCGGGCCACAACTTTACGCCGGAAGACCTCGAGAACATCGAAAAGCGCATGGCGGAGATCGCCGCCGATGATCTGACCGTTGAGCGTATTGTGAGCCCCCGTGATAAGGCGATCGAAATCTTTCGCAACATGGGTGAGCACTACAAAGTGCAGATTATCGAAGACTTGCCGGGTGATGAAGAGATCACGATCTACAAGCAGGGCGAATGGATGGATCTTTGCCGCGGGCCCCACGTGCCCAGCACTGGCAAGCTGCAGGCGTTCAAACTGACCAAGGTGGCCGGCGCCTACTGGCGCGGTGACGCTAACAACCAGCAGTTACAGCGGATTTATGGCACGGCTTGGGCCAACAAAAAACAGCTCAAGGCATACCTTAATCGCATCGCCGAGGCCGAGAAGCGCGACCACCGCAAGATCGCCAAAAAGCTCGATCTGTTCCATACCCAGGAGGAGGCCCCGGGCATGGTGTTCTGGCATCCCGCGGGCTGGAGTATTTACCAGACCATCGAGCGCTATATGCGCGAGAAGCAATTAGCGTTTGGTTATCAGGAAATCAAAACGCCGCAGGTGGTGGATATTAGTTTGTGGCAGCGCTCAGGGCACGCTGACAAGTTCGCCGAGGGCATGTTTACGCTCGAGGCCGAGGAGCGTCAATTCGCAGTGAAGCCGATGAACTGCCCTTGCCACGTGCAGGTCTTTAATCAGGGCCTCAAGTCCTATCGCGACCTCCCGCTGCGGCTGGCTGAGTTCGGTAGCTGCCACCGCAACGAGCCCTCGGGGTCTCTGCACGGCATCATGCGTGTCCGCGGTTTTACTCAGGATGACGCGCACATATTCTGTACTGAAGAGCAAATTCAGCCCGAGGTCTCGCAGTTCATCGACATGCTGCACGACGTCTACGCCGACTTTGGCTTCAGTGAGGTCATCTATCGGCTTTCGACCCGCCCAGCCGAGCGAGTGGGTTCTGATGAGGACTGGGACCGCGCCGAGGCGGCACTCGCTGAGGCGCTCAATGCCAAGGGACTGCCATGGGAAGAGCTGCCCGGAGAAGGCGCTTTTTATGGTCCGAAGATCGAGTTCTCACTCAAAGACTGTATCGGCCGCATCTGGCAGCTCGGCACCATTCAGGTTGATTTTTCTATGCCGGGGCGGCTCGACGCGCAATACGTGGCTGAGGACGGCGCGCGCAAGGTGCCGGTGATGTTGCACCGCGCGGTGCTGGGTTCCTTTGAGCGCTTTATTGGTATCTTGATTGAGCACTATGAGGGCGCGTTCCCGGTGTGGTTGGCGCCCAAGCAGGCGGTGGTGGTGAACATCACGGACAAGCATGCAGATTACGCCACCGCGGTAGCAGAGCGTCTGCAAGCGGCGGGTTTCCGCGCCGAGACGGATCTCCGAAACGAGAAGATTGGCTTCAAGATTCGTGAGCTCGAGCTCGCCAAGGTGCCCTATGTGGTGGTGGTGGGCGACAAGGAGATGGAGTCAGGCGAGGTATCTGTTCGTGCGCGGCATGGGCAGGACTTGGGGTCTCTCACGCAAGAGGGATTGCTTGAAACCCTCGCGGCCGAGGTCGCGCGCAAAGGGCGTCTTCAGACTGACTGACGATTTGCTGGTCTAGGACCCGGGAAACGCCGCCGCCCATGGGCAGCAGTACGTGGGGTTGTGACCTTACCAGCTGTCCGCTTGATCAAATGATCCATCCGCTCAACTACCATCGCAGAGCATCCCGATTTCGCTCTCTGTGAGGGTCTGGTTCTTTTCGACGGTCATCGTCTCCAGTTGTGCTCGCGCCACCTTGCAGCGCTTCGCAGCGGCCACATTGACTGAATGGAGGCCCGCGATGGTCGCTTGGTTGGTTGGGTCACAGAAGCCGGCGTTCACCCCTCGCAGGTTGAAGTAGGTGCCTGAGCGCTCGATGGCGGCACAGTCGCCCGGTTGTAGCGAGGTCTTGGTGCTCACCACCATTGTCATGCCGTCCTCCCTCAGATCGATCGCATAGAGCACTGCGGCCTCGCTAATAGTGTCTTCTGTCTCGGTCGAGTCCGCGTCGATGATGGCATCTGTAGGCACGGACGTTTCGCCCTCAGTGTCTCTGACACTATCCATAACAGACCTCATGGCAGAGGGTGGCATCCCCCTCGCGACGCCCGCAGGTAGCCTGGGATCGGACCAAGTAGTCTGGTAGTGCTGGGTGACCACACCGTAATCGATGCTGATACGGTCGGCGCTCGTAACAGCTTGTGCTTGCACGACGGCGTTTTGCATCAGCACCGCAATAATGATCGCCAAAAGTCCTGGCCGCCCTCTTCGGATATTGGGGGCGCATGGGTTGCCTTTATTGGCACACTTCGGGTTCATTCCAGCTATCCAGAGCCATCTCAGACCGAAGTATGCCTCAGTCCAGCGGCTCTGCGTGACCCTCAAGAGCAGTCCCGTGGATTGAGTCGGAGTGGTCCCAGCTCGTCACTTTCTGTCTTCGAGAGGCGAAAAATACTGTCTCACAGAGGGGTAAAGTAGTACCGTCTCACCGACGTTAGCGTGAGGTAATATTTGACAAGTCTCTACGAGCGTCGCATAACTCAGTAAAAGAACGAAGAAAACCGCGAAGGGGCGGGGCTTAATGGGTCAAGCAATCAGCACCTCTTCACTCTGGGGCGCGCATACGCTTCTGGAATCAGCATCGCGTCTGAAGAGTTTCGAGACCATTATTGATTCGGCTTTTACTCCCGGTGGACTGGGTCCCATGCTCATGTCGCATGATATAGCGAAGTGTCTGGATGCGCTCTGCGCCGACTCAAACTTCCCACTACTGAAACTCGCTGAGGCTCAGGATCACAGAATGAGTGGCATCATGGCGCCACTGATTGAGCGATCAGAGACGGTCGCAGACGCGTTGCGAGTTGTCCTGATGTTCAACTGCCGCCATGCCGAGCCTCTCTATTGGACGGGTAGCATGCGGGGTGATCATGCGGCCCTCACGGCTTGGCTAGACCGGCCCGCGGAAATATCGATCTCCCAGGCGGAGCGCATGTGTGTATTGGGTGTATTCCAGCTGGTGGCGGGTTTCAAATCCGCGTTGGGCGACGCGTTTCAACCGACGTTGATACGAATCAGGCCCTGCTGGACGGGTACCGACTGGCCCAGTCATTTGCTGGGCGTGCCGATCGAGGCCAATGCGCCGGAAACCGAGTTGCTACTGGCGCGTGCCTGTCTGACGCAGCCCAATCCTTTGAAACGGCAATTACATGAACCGCCCGAACTGATCGCCGAACTGGATCGCTATCAGGAGGATGCCAAGATGGCGTTACTCCGAAATGACACATGCAGTTGGATACGCGGCCACTTACCCACCGGGACTTGTGACCTGACGCAGCTGGCGGCCCGACTCAACTGTGACAAGCGCACCCTGCAGCGCCGTTTCGAGCGTGAGTTGTCCTGTCGTTTTTCTGATCTGGTCGATGATGTGCGGGCTGAAATGTGCCTGCCACTGCTGGAGAGCGGGGTGTTCCCGATGCAGGCGATCGCCGAACAGCTGGGCTACGCCACCTCCGGTAACTTCAGCCGCTTCTTCCAGCGGCGCTTTGGCTGCACGCCGCGGGATTGGACCCGATTGGCTCTAACCGCCTGATAGCGCCCCGAGGCGCAATTTGTCGGCTTTCTTTTCCCTTGTGAATCCCCTTTTCGGGCAGTAAACTCGCGCTCCTGTTTGCGTTGGAGGAAGTGCCTGATTGTGTTCAGTAGCTCGGATAACTATCTCCAACCGCGAAACCTTGATGGGAGAGAGGCAGTATCAAGAGCGAGAGCAGCAGTAAAAAGGCGCTGACCAACGATCAGATCACGGCGGAGAACGTCCGCCTGGTCAACGAAAAGGGCGAGCAGGTTGGTATTGTGACCAATGCTGAGGCCCAAGCCGCTGCGGAAGCCGTCGGCATGGATCTGGTGATGATGGCGGAGAACGACCCGCCCGTTTGCAAGATCATGGATTACGGCAAGCATGTCTTCGAGTCTAAGAAGCAGAAGGCCGCGCAACGCAAACGCGCCAAGCGCACCCAGATCAAGGAAATGAAGTTTCGTCCAGGGACGGAGGAAGGAGACTATCAGGTAAAGCTGCGCAACCTGGTGCGTTTCCTCGAAAATGGCGACAAGGCCAAGGTCACGCTGCGTTATCGCGGCCGTGAAATGGCCCACCAGGAAATCGGCATGGAGTTACTCAAGCGAGTAGAAGCCGATCTGGCCGAGTTGGGTAGTGTCGAGCAGTTCCCGAAAATGGAAGGCCGACAACTGACAATGGTGATCGCCCCCAAAAAACGGAGTTAGTGGCCCGTGAATGCCCTGACATCCGATTAAGTTAACCACGGCCGATGATTCGGTACGTGCCAATGCGGAGTAGTAAACATGCCAAAAGCAAAAATTCACAGCGGGGCCGCGAAGCGGTTCAAGAAAACGGCAGGTGGTTACAAGCGCAAGAGCGCTTACAAGAGCCACATCCTGACCAAAATGACGACCAAGCGTAAGCGACAGCTGCGTGGAACCTCGATGATCCATAAGTCGGACGAGGTTTTGATCGATCGCATGCTGCGCGCCAAATAACGCTTCAACGTATCAGGAGAACTGACCTATGCCTCGCGTAAAACGTGGAGTGACGGCGCATCGCCGTCACAAGAAAATTCTGAAGAAAGCCAAGGGCTACTATGGCGCGCGATCTCGCGTGTTCCGGGTTGCCAAGCAGGCTGTCACCAAAGCAGGGCAATATGCCTATCGCGATCGTCGGCAGCGCAAGCGCCAGTTCCGCGCGCTGTGGATCACTCGCATCAACGCGCAGTCGCGTGCTAACGGGTTGACCTACAGCCGTCTGATCAATGGCCTCAAGCGGGCTGATGTGGCGCTGGATCGACGCGTACTGGCAGACCTTGCGGTGCACGACAAGGAAGCGTTCTCTGCAGTGGTAGAGCGCGCTCGCACTGCTCTGGCGGCCTGATAATTCCGATTGCGACATTGCTCGCCGGGTTGAGTCACGAAAGGGGAGGCGGTTGTCTCCCTTTTTTGTGTTGACACCTGTCGGGCCGACTCCGCAACATCGAAACGATGCAAGCACTGGACGATCTTAAAACCGAAGCGATTGCTGCCATTGAGTCAGCGGCGGATTCGGCCGCGCTCGAGAAATTGCGCGTCGAGTGGCTGGGTAAAAAGGGCCGCGTCACCGATCTGCTGAAATCCCTCGGTCAGTTGAACGCTGACGAACGACCGAAGGTTGGCGCCGAGATCAATGCCGTGAAGCAACTCCTCAATGAGCAGATCAGCGAGCGCAAAGAGACGCTGCAGCAGGCAGCCATCGCCGCCCAATTGTCAGCTGAGGCGCTCGATGTGACTTTGCCGGGTCGGCGCGAGGACTTAGGCGCGCTGCATCCCATTACCCGCACGATTGACCGCATGGCGGAGTATTTCGCTGGGCTGGGTTTCGAGGTCGTGGAAGGCCCCGAGATCGAAGACGATTATCACAACTTCGAAGCCCTCAATATTCCCGCGCATCATCCAGCGAGGGCCATGCACGACACCTTTTATATTGACGACACCCACGTGCTGCGCACCCATACCTCGGGCGTGCAGGTGCGCACCATGGAAACCCGGGAGCCCCCGCTGAGGGTGATTTGCCCGGGCCGCGTCTATCGGTGTGATTCTGATTTAACCCATTCGCCCATGTTTCATCAGGTCGAGGGCCTGCTGATTGATGAGGACGTCAGCTTCGGCCAGCTGAAGGGTATCATTCAGAACTTTTTACACGCGTTCTTCGAGCAAGACGCGCTGGCGGTGCGCTTTCGCCCGTCTTATTTTCCCTTCACCGAGCCCTCCGCAGAGGTGGATATCCAGTGCGTGAAGTGTGCGGGCGAGGGTTGCCGCATCTGCAGTGGCACCGGCTGGTTAGAAGTCATGGGCTGCGGCATGGTCCATCCAAGGGTGCTAGAGATGAGCGGCGTAGACACCGAGCGCTTTCAGGGTTTTGCCTTTGGTATGGGCGTAGAGCGCCTGGCGATGCTGCGTTACGGCATTGGTGATCTGCGGCTCAATTTTGAGAACGACCTGCGCTTTCTCGCGCAGTTCCGGTGAGGTGGCGGCGTGATTCTCTCTGAAAATTGGTTGCGGGAGTGGGCGAATCCCGACCTCGATGCCGAGGCGCTGGCGCACACCCTCACCATGGCGGGTCTTGAGGTGGATGCTGTAACACCGCTGGCGGATGGCCTCAGTGGTGTGGTTGTGGCGGAGGTCGTCTCGGCTGAACCGCACCCCGACGCCGATAAGCTGCGCGTGTGTAGCGTGAATACCGGTACTGAGACGGTACAGATTGTCTGCGGTGCACCTAATGCCGCCGCGGGCCTCAAGGCGCCACTGGCGCAACCCGGTGCCAAGCTGCCCGGCGGCATCAAAATCAAAAAGGCCAAGCTGCGCGGTGTTGAGTCCCAGGGCATGCTGTGCTCCGGAGCCGAACTGAGCCTATCGGAAGAGCACGGCGGGTTACTGGCACTGGCGGCGGATGCGCCGGTGGGCACGCCTATTGAAGACTATCTTGATCTCAATGATCGGCTGATTGAAATCGGTTTGACGCCGAACCGTGCGGACTGTCTCAGTATCGCGGGCGTTGCCCGCGATCTGGCGGTGGCGACAGGCACTGAGCTGAGTGCTCCTGCATTGGACGCGGTGCCGGCGACGATCGATCAAACCTTGCCTATTGAGATCACGGCGCCGGCTGACTGTCCCCGTTATCTGGGGCGCGTTATCCGGGATGTCGATGTCTCCCAGCCGACACCACTATATATGGTGGAGCGATTGCGCCGTGCCGGTATCCGGTCGATCGATGCGGTGGTGGACATCACCAATTACGTGATGCTCGAGCTCGGCCAGCCACTGCATGCCTTTGATCTCGACGCGCTGGAAGGCGGTATTCGGGTCCGCAAGGCCCAGCCCGAGGAGCGCATCACGCTGCTCGACGGCGAAGAACGCACATTAACATCCGACACCCTGGTGATTGCCGATCATCAGAAAGCCCTCGCCATGGCAGGCATCATGGGTGGAGAGGGCAGCGGCATCAGTGGTGAGACCCGTCATCTTTTTCTCGAAGCCGCTTTTTTTGCTCCTGAACTGATGGCCGGTCGTGCGCGGCACTATGGCCTGCACACCGATGCGTCCCATCGTTACGAGCGGGGCGTGGACCCCGAGCTGGCCTATCAGGCAGTCGAGCGTGCGACACAGCTGTTCTTGGAGTGTGTCGGCGGCGAGGCCGGGCCGGTAACGGATGTGACGTCGTCGACAGATTTGCCTCAACGTGAGCCTGTCACCCTGAAAGCCGCTTCGATCCGGCGGATGTTGGGTATCGATCTGGCTGCCGATGAAGTGACACGGATCTTCAAAGGGTTGGGTTTTGCGGTCGAGGCCGACACAGACAGCGGTAGTTGGCTGTGCACGGCGCCCAGCTGGCGCTTTGATATGGGCCGCGAGGCCGACCTGCTTGAGGAAATCGCGCGCATTCATGGCTACGACAACATTCCAGTCGAGCCTGTCCGCGGCGCCGCGTCAGCCGCTGCTTCGGCGGAATCCGCAACGCCGCAATCAGTCATCAAGCAACGTTTGGTCGCCCGGGGCTTTAACGAAGCCATTACCTTCAGCTTTGTGAGCCCGGAGCTTCAGCAGCTGATCGACCCGGAGATCGAGCCAGTCGCACTCAAAAACCCGATTTCCAGTGATCTCGCGGTGATGCGTACCTCGCTGATACCTGGCTTGCTGGGCGCGGCGGCGCACAACACCAATCGCCAGCAAACCAGGGTGCGGTTGTTTGAGATGGGATTGCGCTTCATGCCCGGGGAGAAGCTCGCGCAAACACCGATGCTCGCGCTCCTGCTGTGCGGTCGACGAACGCCTGAGAGCTGGTCGTCGAACGCGGAGTCAGTCGACTTTTACGATATGAAGGGCGAGATCGAAGCCTTACTGCAAGCCGCCGACCAAGCGCTGACATTCCGCGCAGCCGTCAGACCTGGTTTGCACGATGGGCAGACCGCAGAAATCCTGCTGGGAGACGAGGTTGTCGGCGTCATGGGACGACTGCACCCCAGCCAAGCAAAGACGCTCAACCTGCCCGAGCAGACCTTGGTCGCCGAGCTGGAATTGGCGTCGGTGGTTGGGCGCGCACTGCCGGATTACGAAGAAATTTCCAAGTTCCCTGAGGTACGCCGGGACATTGCCGTCATCGTAAATCGGGAGACCCCGTCGGCTGCGGTGCTTGATGCAGCCAGGGCTTCAGCCGGGGCCACCTTGGCCGATGCACGAATCTTTGACGTCTATGAGGGCGATGGCGTTGCAGAAAATGAGAAAAGTCTTGCCATCGGTTTGACTTTCCGGGATCAAAGTCGCACATTAACTGATGAGGAGATCAACGAGTCTCTTTCACAAGTTATTGAATCCTTGGGGGAAAAACTGGGTGCCACACTACGGCACTGAACGGGGATATGACTGCGCTCACCAAATCAGAAATGGCAGATCGGCTTCACGAACGTCTGGGCTTGAACAAGCGCGAGGCGAAGGAGCTGGTAGAGCAATTTTTCGAGGAGATTCGCATTTGTCTTGAGAACAATGAGCAGGTGAAGCTCTCTGGCTTTGGCAACTTCGATTTGCGTGATAAGCGACAGCGCCCGGGTCGCAACCCCAAGACTGGAGAAGAAATCCCTATCTCTGCCCGCCGCGTGGTGACCTTTAAGTCAGGCCAAAAGCTCAAGGCGCGTGTGGATGTGAGCATGGGAGATGAAGGCCTCATTGATGTTTGACCCACTACACAACGACGAACTCCCGGCGATTCCCAACAAGCGCTACTTCACGATTGGCGAAGTCAGCGAGTTGTGCGCGGTTAAACCCCACGTTCTGCGCTACTGGGAGCAAGAGTTTCCCCAGCTGAGCCCGGTCAAGCGCCGGGGTAATCGCCGCTACTACCAGCGGGAAGATGTTGAGCTGGTGCGCACCATACGCAGCCTGCTGTACTCCCAGGGTTACACCATTGGTGGCGCGCGCCAGCGTCTCAGCAATGAGCGCCGGGAGCCCTCACCTGTGGAGGTTCAAGCTGCGATCCGCGAGAGCCTCAGCGATCTGGAAAAAGCCCGCTCTTTACTCTCTTCAGTTTAATCCCCACTTAAATTTGGGTATGATCCGCGTCCGTTCGGGGCGTAGCGCAGTCTGGTAGCGCACCACACTGGGGGTGTGGTGGTCGCAGGTTCAAATCCTGCCGTCCCGACCATCTTCTTTCTCGTCGCTCAGTCGAGCAACGGCTTCAAAATCAGACTTTATTGATGTCCCCATCGAACAACTCGACCCGAGTGCGGTGCGTGTTTTCCGTTAGCGCTCGCATGAGCGCATCGCATAGCCCAAAAGACTGAGAGCCTCGCAGGGATGATGTGATACTTTGCTGATCTGAGAGGGAGGTCTCAGTGTCCGCAGATGCTCACACACAATCCGGCAGTTGGCAGTGCCCACGGCACCTGGATGATGTGGACCTGTTCGCCGCTGGCGCGCAGGAGCATTGGTACGACGCCTACCCGATCTTGCACCGGGATGCGCCAGTCCACCGCCTGTCGGGCGAGGGGCTGACCCCCGACACTGACGCGTTCATTCTGAGCCGTTATGACGATATCAATCGGGTCGTCAAAGACCCGATTCGCTACACCCCTATTACCTCCCTCATGCTCGAGCAAATGGCGGCGGCCAAGACCCCCCCTGAGGACATGGATTACATCAACATGATGATGGTTTCCATGCTGACGCTGCGCCCAACGGTCGAGCTATGGCGGGCCCACCGCAAGGAGCTCACTGACCCCTGGGTAGGCCCGGGCGCCGAGCGGCATCGCGACATGATTACCCGGCGCGTCGATGCCTTGATTGACGATTTGCCGAGCGCGGGCGAGGTGGACTTTGTACAGGCCTTTGCAAGGCCGTTGCCGCAACAGGTGATGGCGGAGGTGCTGGGTTTTCCCGGGTCAGATATCCCGCAGCTGGCGGCATGGGGAGAGGCGCAGGTCATGCCTTTCATATACGGGGAAGGGCATTTGAACCGCCTGACTGATGAGCAACTGGCCTCACAATTCACCCAGCTCGATGGCTTCAAGGAATATGTGCAGGACATCGTCCGCGCTAAGCGGCAGTCCCCGGCCGACGACATGATCAGCTTTTTAACGCAGGTCACCTACAGCGCACTGAATCGCAAACTCACCGATCTTGAGATCAACGGCATCGTGTATGCAATGGTCCTGGGCGGGCTGGAGACCACTCAGTACGCATTAGAGCAGCAGGCGCAGTTGATTTGCGATCGGCCGGGACTATTTGAGGCGTTGCAGGCCGACCCCTCGTTGTTGCGGACGTTTATCGAGGAGTCGCTGAGATTGCGTGCGCCGACTCAGGGGCTATCGACTCGCCTGACCAGTCAGGATGAGCGATTTGGCGACGTTGAGGTGCCCAGAGGTTCAGTGCTGCATTTGCGATGGGCCGCGGCAAACATTGATCCCGAAGAGTTCGAGTGCCCATTGGAGCTTCAGCTCGATCGCAAGGCGGCCAGCCGCCATCTGTCTTTTTCTGCGGGCCCCCGGGTGTGCCCCGGCGCGGGTATTTCACGCCTGGAGCAGCAGATCGCCTGGACGCGGCTCCTTGAGCGACTCGAGTCCATGCGCTACGGGTCTGACAACACTTTTTTGCATCAGCCCGGCATTATGCTGGGGACTCTGCAACTCAATCTCGAATTGGTGAAAGCGGCTAAATAAAAAGGAGTTATCACTTATGGCCACGATCCTTGCACATCTGGAAGTCCATCCCGGTAAAGAAGCTGAATGGGAGGCCATCATGGCCGACATGGTGCGTCAGACCTTCGAGCAAGAAGAGCAGGTTTTGCGCTATGAGTACTTTAAAGGCCAGGAGCCCTTGCACTACTACTGCCTGCTGTCCTTTGAGGATAAGTGGGCGTTTTATCTGCACCAAGCCTCCGACTACCACGAGGGTCACGACTTTGAGAGTGTGCTCGCCAATGTAGAGCTCGAGTATCTTGATCCCGTGAAAGGCGCGAACGCGCTACCACCCACCGAAAATCCACCGCTGCCTGACGATGCCAGCGAGACACTGCGCAGCACCGAACAGGTGTTTCCTATCTTGATCCCGGGGTGGTGGGCAGGGAGAGCTTGAGGCCGGGGTTTACTTTGCCTTGAACTCAATGTGCAGCGACTTCATCGCCCGCAACAGATAATGCGGGTGGTAACTAAAGTCGTTTTTGCCCTCTGCAAACCACATCGAGTCGATGCGATCGACCAGCGCTTTAAACGACCAATGCAGTTCCCGTCGGGCGAGTGGTGCGCCAAGGCAGTGATGTTTGCCTGAGCCAAATGCCATATGCCCGCCGGCACGAGGGCGATCCAGATCCAGTGCGTCGGGATTGTCAAAGCGGCGTTCATCCCGATTTGCTGCCGCGAAGCGGATATTAATCAGGCTGCCCGCAGGAATGGTCACGCCGCTTAGCTCAACGTCCTTTGCTGTGGCGCGCATCAGGCTCTGCACCGGCGACTCGAGCCGCAGTACCTCTTCAATGAAGACCTTCAGGTAGCGGTCCGGGTCAGACTGCAATTGCTCCCAGGCCATCGGGTTCTCAATGAGTAGCTTCACGCCCGCGGAGATGGCGTTGGTCGTGGTCTCAGAGCCGCCGACAAAGGTATCGGCCATCATCTCGGCGTGGAGTTCGTTGTCATTGAGAGGGCGCCCCCAGTCCTCGATCACCGTATTGACCAGCGCACTCAACAATGAATCGTCGGGCTTCTCCCGCAGTCGCTCAAAAATAGGCTGAAAATAGTGCTGGGCTTCGATTTCTTTGCGAACCGAGACCAGTTCATCCTCTTCGGACTGCATCAGGCTGATACGGTGAAAGAACGCCTCCGTCCATTCTTTGATCTGCCAGATATCGTCGGGGTTGGCGCCCATTTGCTTGCCAATAATCAGTAGCGGCAGGGGAATGGCGAACTGCTTCACCCATTCGCAGTGGCCGTCGTCGATGAAGTCATCGATGAGCTGGTACGCCAGGTCACACACTTCATCTTCCAGCGCTTCAATTTTCTTGGGTCGAAACGCATCGTTAAAGACTGAGCGCACCGCTTTATGGTCAGGATCATCGCGGCCGTTGAGTGTTTTTGCCGGGACCCAGCCTTCCTCCTGAAAGGTGCTGCGAACCGCTAGGGCGCGGGGACTGGGTTCTGTCGCATCAGTGAGATACGCCGTCTCGTTGGTAAAGTACTCGGTATCTGTGAGGATCTGGCGCACGTCATCAAAGCGGGTGATGACGTACATGCCGGTCGCGGGGCACTGATAGACAGGCGCTTCGTCACGAAGCGTCTTGTAGGCGTCATAAGGACAGCGTTGAGTCTCCACATCAAAGAGATTGACGTCAGTTGGTGTGTTAACCGTCATGTGTGTGCCCGATTTCTCCGCGTTAGTTGTTTTCGACTATAGCCTGAGGGTAAGCCACTGAGAAGAGAAAGCGATACAATCAGACTATGGCGACACCACTTCCCAATCACCCCCAGCTTCGCGGCAATTACGCGCCGATTCAGTTCGAAGCTGAATGCACCGACCTGATTGTCGAGGGCGATCTGCCCGCGGATCTTGAGGGCTCACTCTACCGCGTCGGGCCCAACCCTAAGTTTGTGCCCGATCAGGGCTACCACTGGTTCTTCGGTGCCGGCATGGTGCATGCGTTTCACTTTGGGGGTGGGCGCGTTAATTACCTCAACCGATGGGCACGCACTCCGAAGTTTGAGGCCGAAGAGACCGCGGGTAAGCCCTTGCCAATGAGCTTCATTACGGACCCGGATACCGGTGCTATTCAGTCAGATCGGCGCAATGGACTCGCCAATACCCATATCGTTTGGCACGGCAACCAGCTGTTGGCTCTGGAGGAGGGCAGTCACCCCTTTTCCATGGCGCCTGACACGTTGGCGTCAGCGGGTTATGGCCATTACGGGGCTGACCTTCAAGATGCCATGACGGCGCACCCTAAGATTGATCCACTGACCGGCGATCTGCATGGCTTCGGCTACATGTCGGGCGCGATAGGCAGCAAAACCATGACCTATCACGTGATCGGCGCGGATGGGGTGGTCAAGCGATCCGAACGCTTTGAAGCGCCCTATGCGGCGATGGTTCATGATTTTGCCGTCACGCGGGACTACGTCTTGTTCCCCGTATTCCCCTTGACCTTCGACTTGGATCGCATGAGCAAAATCGGTTCCCCTTTTGCTTTCGATGGGGGAGCGGGGGCCTTTATCGGGGTGCTGGAGCGCGATGCGCCGGTGAGTGAAGTGCGGTGGATCGAGGCGCCGGTCTGCTTTGTCTTTCATTACCTCAATGCGTGGAATGAGGGTCAGCAAGTTACCTTTGATGCCATCGATTTTGCGGTGGCACCCAACTTCCCCGATCCCAACGGCAACTTGCCCGGTCACGCTGAAGCGCAGGGCCGCCTCACGCGATGGCTGGTCAACGTCGGCACCGGTCAGATTGATCGGGAGCCACTCGTGGACGTGGCCGCAGAATTTCCGAGGATCGATGACCGATTTGCCATGGGTCGACACCGGCACGGGTTTTTGGCTACCGCGTCACAGCGCCAGCGGGGCGACGGTGGCGTGTTCCACGAAATTACCCATATCGATCTGGATTCCGGTCAGCAACAAGTCTGGGATGCCGGATTTGGGAGCGGGGTGTCAGAGCCGGTGTTTGTAGAGCGCTCAAAGAAAGCAGATGAGGGTGCCGGGTGGCTCTTGGCAACCGTCTATGAGCCGGAGCGGCATACCTCGTCACTGGTGGTGCTGGACGCCATGGCAGTGGCGGATGGGCCAGTCGCCACGGTGCGTCTTGACCACCGCGTGCCGTATGGTTTTCACGGTAGTTGGCGTCCTGCCGGGTAGATTAAGTAGCCTCCCGGCGCAAAGTATTCGAGCGTTTGTCCTCGCCATCATGGCTCCATCCGGGGGCCAGAAACAGGTAGCGAAGAGCGTTCTGCCAACCGCCCGCACGACGGAAATCCTGTGCGATGTCGGCGTATTCACCAAAAGCGACCTTCATCGGGTGGTGACTGGCGATATTTCTCGTGAGGCCGTAGCGAACCGGTTCGGCCTCGATTTCGGGGCTAAACGTACCGAACAGGCGGTCCCAAATAATCAGCACGCCGGCGTGGTTGCGATCCAGATACCTGACGTTTGAGGCGTGGTGAACGCGATGATGGCTCGGGGTATTGAAGAACCACTCAAACCAGTCGGGCATCCGGTCAATCGTCTCGGTGTGCAGCCAGAACTGGTAGATCAGACTGAGGCTCATCATGGTGATAATCATCACGGGATCAAACCCGAGTAGTGCCAGCGGGCACCAGAACAGATATTTAATAACCCGCTCACCCACGCCCTGGCGGAGCGCAGTGCCGTAGTTGTAGTACTGGGAGTTGTGGTGTGAGACATGCCCCGCCCACAAAAACCGCACTTCGTGGTTGGCGCGATGAAAGCTGTAGTAGGTGAGGTCATCCAGAAAAAACAGCAGCACCCACCACTGTGGCGCCCTGCTCACTACCTCTTTGAGCGGCGAGAGTTCCCAGCACACAAACATCAGTAGCACGGCACCGAGTTTCGGCAGCACGTCGACCACTACGGTCAGCAACATCACGCCCATTGAAGCCAGAAAATCCTGCCGCTCATAGAGCGCCAGCGACTTACGCCACGCGACCGCCCATTCAATCAGCAGGGCGGTGAAGAACAGGGGCAGGGCATAGATAACCCAGTCATCCTGCAGCAGCGCAATGGCTTGTGGCAGCAGATTGTCCATTGAAATCACCCCGTGCCCAGCTCTGTAAGTTGGGGACTGTTCGCGAGACCCTTTGACTCGCGACGCAGTTGTGTCAGTTGCGCCATGATCGAGACCGCAATCTCCATGGTTGTTTTGGAGCCAATCGAGAGCCCCACGGGGGCATGCAATCTCGCCAGCGTGTCGCTACTCAGCCCCAATTGGGACAGTCGTTGCAGTCGTTTTGCGGTGGTGCGTGCTGAACCCAGGGCGCCAACATACCAGCAGGCTGAATCCAATGCCTCCATCAGGGCCATGTCGTCCACCCGGGGGTCATGGCTCAGTGTGATCACAGCGCAGTGTTCGTCCGCCGCATGCTCCCGCACCACATCGTCGGGGAGCCCCAGTATTTTCTCTACTTCGGGTCCCTGCCATTGATCCAGCGCCCACTCTCTCGAGTCCGCCAGCAACACTTCGTAGTCCATGGCCAGCGCCAGCGTGCTGAGGTTGGCGGCCAACTGTCCAGCGCCAACCAGAAGCAGTCGATGTCGCGGTCCGAAGCAATGGGTCAATGTGTCGTCGCTTTTTTCAAGTGGCGCGAATTGCTCGGCTGGGCTGATCTGGGTTTCGCCACTTTCCAGAGAAACACTACGACTCAATGTTTGCCGCGTCGACATGGCGTCGTAGGTCTCGGTCACCCATTCCATATCTTTTCCACCTAGCTGCTGAATCGCCAGTTCCAGCCGGCCACCGCAGGGCAGCCCCCATTTCTCATTATCCTCGGCGCTGACACCATACTCGGTTAGATAGACCTGAGGGCCGTTGAATTCCCCCGCAAGTAGGCGCGCGATCAGGTCTTCCTCAACGCATCCACCCGAGACGCTGCCTACCTGAGAGCCGTCAGCGCGAAAGGCCACCAGTGAGCCTACGGGTCGGGGTGACGAGCCAATGGTCGCGACCACGGTGACCAGCCAAGGTTGTTCACCTTGAGTCAATGATGCCAACAGGCAGCTGAGAATGGTCTGGTCAGTGGAATTCATCGGTTATCGTTTATTGGTCACGGCGTCATGGTTGTCAGCATTTTATCGCGTCGGCGCCAGCTGACCGGACATTGTTGCATGGTGGACAAATTCTCGGTCGCTAAAGTCGTCACTCAGCTTGTGAAGAACACACGTCTGGTGCGTTGCAAACCGCAAGTGTAGGCGACTCGGCGCCGTGCTGGCAGAGGGTGATCGATGGCTCAAAAAATCAGACCTGCGCACCGCTGCACCCCATGAATTCGCGGCGCTATCCATGACGATCCATGGCTAGACCCATGACTTTATCCAAGGCGCTATGGTGCTGGGAAAGTTATGGCATAAACATTGCCGATATCGCATCATATGCGCCCTCAACCACCAACCATCCGAGACAGGTAGCGAACCATGCCCAACCCCGTCTATATCTATGACGCGGTGCGAACGCCGCGCAGCAAAGGTAAGTCCACCGGCACCCTTCACGAGGTGAAACCCATCGATCTGGCCGCAGGACTGCTGGTCGAATTACAGAAGCGCCACGACCTCGACACTAGCTATGTCGATGACGTCGTCATGGGCTGTGTGTCGCCTGTCGGTGAGCAAGGCTCTGATGTAGCCAAAATGGTGGTCCAGAATGCCGACTGGGACGAGTCCGTGCCGGGCGTTCAGCTGGATCGCTTTTGCGCGTCTGGACTAGAGGCCGTCAACATTGCCGCTCAGAAAATTGCCTCGGGCTGGGAGGACCTCGTAGTCGCCGGCGGCGTAGAATCCATGTCGCGGGTGCCAATGGGTTCCAATGGAGGCGCTATGGCCGGCGATCCCGAGTTCGCTGTGAAAACCAGCTTTGTCCCCCAGGGGATCGGCGCTGACACGATTGCCACGCTGGCGGGTTGGTCTCGCGAAGACGTCGACCAGTATGCGGTGACCTCGCAGCAGCGCGCGGCCAACGCCAGAGATAACGGCTGGTTCGACCGCTCGGTGGTACCGGTCAAAGACAGCAGCGGCGTGACCATTCTGGAGCGCGATGACTTCATCAAGCCTGATACCACCGTCGAAGGGCTTGCTGGCTTGAAACCCTCTTTTGAGGTGCCGGGCGGCATGGGTTTTGATGACGTCATTCTGGCTAAGTACAACACCCTCGACCATATTGACCATGTGCACACGCCGGGTAACTCCTCCGGAATTGTAGACGGTGCAAGTGCTGTGATGATCGGCAGTGAGAAAGCCGGCAGCGATCTGAATCTGAAGCCGCGTGGGCGTATTTTAGCGACCGCGGTGCTGGCGACTGATCCCATCATCATGCTGACGGGTCCCGGACCTGCGGCGAAAAAATGCTTAGCCAAGGCTGGACTGACGCCCGCTGATATCGATCTGTGGGAGATCAATGAGGCATTTGCGTCGGTAGTGCTGCGTTACATGCAGGATCTGGACCTCGATCCCGAGGTGACCAATGTCAACGGCGGCGCCATCGCCATGGGCCACCCGCTGGGCGCTACCGGGGGCTGTTTGGTCAGTACCGTGCTAGATGAACTCGAGCGGCGTGACGCCAAGCGCGCCATGCTGTCGCTGTGCGTCGGCGGTGGCATGGGTATCTCAACGATCATTGAGCGCGCCTGAGTCGCGCTGGCAGAGGACAGTGAAGCAGTATGAGCGGATTTAATTACGAAAAGGACGCCAACGGCGTCGTTACCGTCACGATGGACATGGCAGGTCCCGTCAACTCCATGTCGGAGGCTTTCCTGCCCGCGCTTCGTGACACGGTTGAGAAGCTCGAGGCAGAGACCGATCTGGCCGGCGTGGTACTGACGTCGGCGAAGAAAACGTTTTTTGCGGGTGGTGATTTGAATTCACTGTGTCAGGTCACTGAAGAGAATGCGGAGACTTTCTTCAACGAAGCGCAGGCCATCAAGGCGGAGTTCCGCAGGCTCGAGAAGCTGGGCAAGCCGACAGTAGCCGCTATCAATGGTGCGGCGTTAGGCGGCGGTTTGGAGCTCGCGTTGGCGTGCCACTACCGCATCGCCTGGGACAATAAGGCGGTTCAGTTGGGTTTCCCAGAGGTCACTCTGGGCTTGCTACCCGGTGGCGGCGGCGTAGTCAAAGCCATTTATTTGATGGGGCTGATGGCCTCGAACGAATACCTGATCGAAGGCAAGCGCGTGGCGCCTGCCAAGGCCACAGAAGCGGGGCTGATTAACGAGACCGTGGATAGCCTCGATGATTTGATTCCGCGAGCCAAAGCCTGGATCGCCGAGAATCAGGATAACGAAGCGGCCTGCACGCAGCCTTGGGATACCAAGGGGTACAAGATCCCGGGCGGCAATGCGAACCACCCTGCGGTGGCGCAAATGCTGCCGGTGGCTTCGGCGATGATTGCGCAAAAGACGCGCGGCCTGTTGCCGGCTCCCGTCAAGATTTTGGATGTGGCGGTATCGGCGATGCGCGTGGACTTCGACACCGCCATGCGGATTGAGAGCCGCGGTTTGACCGAACTGGCGCTCACGCCGGTGGCGAAAAACATGATCAACACGTTTTTCTTCAACCTCAATCAAATCAATGGCGGCGCCTCACGCCCGAAAGATATCGAGCTCCAAACGACTCAGAAGGTTGGTGTATTGGGCGCGGGCATGATGGGGCAGGGAATTGCCTACGTCTCTGCCATGGCGGGCATCGAAGTGGTCCTCAAGGACATCTCGCAGGATGCGGCAGAGAAAGGCAAAGCCTATACCGAGGGCTTGTTAAAGAAGCGCGTTGAGCGCGGCCGTATGACCGAAGACAAGGCACAGCAGGTGCTGGACCTGATCACTCCTACCGCAGAGAACAGTGACCTCAACGGCTGTGACCTGATCATCGAGGCGGTGTTTGAGAATATGGCGCTGAAGCACGAGATCACCAAAGAGCTTGAGCCCTGCCTTGCCGAGGGTGGCGTCTGGGGTTCCAACACCTCCACGCTGCCGATTACCCAGTTGGCCGAGGCCAGCGCCAACGCCGAGAATTTCATTGGCATCCACTTCTTCTCGCCGGTCGACAAGATGCCGCTGGTCGAGATCATCATGGGCGAGAACACCAGTGACCTGGCGCTCGCGAAAGCATTCGATTACACCAAGCAAATTCGCAAGACGCCGATCGTGGTGAACGACTCGCTGGGCTTCTTCACGTCGCGCACCTTTGGCACCTATCTGGATGAAGGCGTTCGGTTGTTGACCGAGGGAGTTCACCCAATCCAGATCGATAATCTGGGCAAGGCCATCGGGATGCCCGTTGGCCCCCTCAACGTCTATGACGAGGTGAGTCTGGAGCTCTCCCGCAAGGCCTGGGCGACCTGGCAGGATATGGGTGTGCTCGACAACTGGGGTGACGGCACGATTACGCGTGACGTCATTGAAACCATGGTGGGTGAACACGGACGGGGTGGTCGTCACCACGGTGGTGGCTTCTACGAGTACGGCGAGGACGGTAGCAAGGCTATCTGGCCGGGGCTGATGGATCTCTATTACAACGCCGACGCGTCGGTGGCTGAGGATGACATCAAGGATCGGCTCCTGTTCCGTCAGGTCATCGAGGCCCTGAAGTGTCTGGAAACCAACGTGTTGCGCACCGTGGCAGACGGCAACATTGGCTCCATCATGGGCATTGGCGCGCCGGCCTGGACCGGCGGCCTGATTCAGTTCGTGAACACCTATGGACTGGAACGCTTCAGTGCGCGTTGTTCGGAGCTCGCCGGCCAATATGGCGATCGCTTTGACGCACCGGCCATCGTTGGCGAGAAAATCGCGGCGGGAGAAAACTTCGCCTGAGCGTCGCACCCCCCACGCTGACCCGGACGGGGATGCGTGGGGCATCTCTGCTAATCAATTCGCTGGCCTGCTCGGCTAATATGCGTATCTACTCGACGAATGTGTGTGTCTGTTCGACATTGCCGATCAGTCCGCTCGCTTTGGTGCTACTGAGGTGAGTGTTAGAGCATGACCTCGATCAAGCAGGGCCCTTTCTGCGCCATGGCATCAGCAAAGGCCTGATCAAGTGCCGAGACGGTATCGACTTTGATCGCCTGCATGCCCATACCCCTCGCGATATCGGTCCACTCGAGATCCGGATTACTGAGATCCAGCAGGGACAGCGCCGTTGGGCCCGGTTGTTCGACGCCGACGCGACTCAGCTCAATATTCAGAATGGCATAGGACCGGTTGTTCAACAGCACGACGGTGACATCGAGCTGCTCGCGCACCATGGTCCACAACGCCTGCACCGTATACATGCCCGAGCCATCGGCCTCGAGCGCAATGATTTTTTGATCAGGGCACGCAATCGCGGCACCAACGGCCAGTGGCAAACCTTGACCGATCGCGCCGCCGGTCAGCGTCAGCCAATCATGGGGTGCCGCATTGGCGGTCAGCAAAAACGCGCCGAGACCGTTGGTTGCCCCTTCATCACACACGATCGCATGCTCGGGAAGGCGGTTAGCAACGACCTTGCCGAGCTCACTGGCGTCAATCGCGCCATCTACCAGCGAGTAGTCAGCATGATCAGTCACGACCTCGGGTGTGGCGGGCGCATCGAGGTAGTCGGCCAGCCGCTTGAGTGCGTCGAGCGCGTCGCTGTCCCGGTCAACCAGCGTGCATTGCGTGGCGGACTCGGGTGCCAGGACGCTGGGTTTGTTGGGATAGGCGAAAAAGGAGACCGGCGCCTTGGTCCCGGCCAGTACCAGCAAGTCCGTACCCGCCAACTGCTCAGTCGCGGCCTCGCCAAAATAGGCCAAACGCTCGGTGGGTACGCGCCCCACACCCCTCGCTTGCCTCGCAAAGAAGGTCTCGGTCACCAACCGGCAACCGGTGGCGGCCGCTATGCGGCCCGCCTGATGCAGTGCGTCTTCTCTCAGGGTACGGCCACCCATGAACAGGCAGCTGCTTGACGCCGACTGCAACTGCGCCGCGATCTCACTGATCGTCGTATCCGAGATTTTCGCCAGCGGTGTTTCAGGCATTGCCGATGGCAGCTCGTCGGTGTCTGTCCAGGCGTGGTCAGCGGGCACAACAAAGGTGCTGATGGTGCCGTTGTGGCTCAGGCTGGCCGCGAGGGCATCAAGACCGGTTTGCGCCAGCCCCGCAGCGCTGTCAGAGACGCGAAAGCTGCGCGACACGGGTGTGGCCATGCCTTTGATGTCACTCGTGAGCGGTGCATCGTGCTGCAGGTGATCCGTCGCGTGATCGCCCACCATGTTGAGAACCGGCGATCCGGCGCGTTGCGCGTTGTGCAGGTTGGCCATGCCATTGGCAAAGCCCGGGCCGAGGTGCAACAAGTTGAGCGCGGGCTTGTCGGCCATGCGGCCATAGCCATCGGCAGCACCCGTGACCACGCCCTCAAAGAGACACAGCACTGCGCGGATGTCCGGCTGCTTGTCGAGCGCGGCCACCAGTTGCATCTCGGAGGTGCCTGGATTGGCAAAGCAGGCGTCGACGCCGTGTTCCGCCAGGGCATTAATCAGTGATTCAGCGCCATTCATGGCAAATTTCTCCAGTTGGGTGGGCTATTTCGGCGCTGGCGCCCGTGCACCGCGGCGAATGAAGTCGCGTTGAATCAGCTACCCTGCGCGCCGCTAGTCAGCGCTGGAGACAGTATATCGCCTCGATGTGGCAGAGCGATTTTCTGGATAAAAACCGGGAGCTCTCATGATTTCCTGTGAGAAGGGCTCGGCCTGATCGAGATAGTGGGGCGAAGACTCGTCGGTCATTTGGCTGCCGTATTGGTGCGTGCCGCGAATCGTTTGTTCACCCTCAGCGTTCCACTCAATGAGGTAGTACAGGCCATCGCCGGCTACCACGGTCAGAAAATCGTCCTCGTCTTCCAGTTGCTCTGCGTACATGGCGCGCAGCGTGTCGGGCCCGCCGGCGGCCGGCCAGGTGCGTTGACCCCTGCCGTGTTGTTGCACTGTGCCCCATTCAGGATCCAACTGCCCCGCAACGTCACGCACAGAATCCATACAGGTATGCAGCGTCTCGCGCCCGTCAGGCAGTGCGTTCCCCGTGCGCTCCGCTTGCCACTCTTCGAGCAATATACAGACACCCAGTGCCGCGCTCCGATTGGCAGTATCGGTATGCAAGTCCCAGTTGCGAATCAGTGACAGTGCCTGTGCCTCTTCCGGGCCGTCGGGTGCTAACTCGGCTACCGACGACAAATAAGCGTAGCCCCGGTATCGAGGTGAATAGGCATTGTCATGCTTGATGGCGCTGAACTCATCGAAGGAAATCGACGTGTCGGCATTCAGCAGTTCCAGCCCGCGCACGGCGCGGTTGGTCATGCGCGTCGGCCAGCCGCTTTCGATCGGATAGTCAGACTTCACTGGGTTACTGCCCTCTGCGCTGACCTGAAAAGGAGATTGGTTGGCGCTATGAACGTAACCTGAGGGCGGATTGGTGACGCTGGGTAGTTCATCGGGCGTGAGATAGTCGTCCCAGATGAGATCTCGCCGATCACCGGGTAAATATTGATCCCACTGCCAGCCGGCGGCACGGCGCGGCATCATGGCGTTGTGCACGAAATGGATATCGCCGTCGGCGTTGGCGTATACGAAATTGAAGCTGGCAATGTGCTGCAGCGCCATCGCCTCTCGCCACTCATCAAAAGAGGTCGCAGCACTCATGGCCAACCACTGCTCGACCTGACGAATCTCGTCCATGCCCGCATAACGCACCGCATAGGTGCCGTGGTCTGTTTTCATTACCGGGCCATGAATTGAGCGGTAGCCCTCCTCCTTGACGGTCCAGGGGAGCCATCCCCAAAGCAACACTTTGATTGGGATATCAAAGGCCTCTAGCTCCAACCACTGCCCGTCTACCCGATAGCGGTTGTCATCCTCGGGGTCCATCTCCAGTACATAGACATCAACCAGGTCGGGCTGGTTAACCGTTGCGCCCCAGCCATGGTGCTCATTAAAGCCCACGCCCAAGGCGGGAGAGCCTATAAATAACCCGCCCATGACGTTGAGTCCGTCGCCGCTCTGCAGGTGGACCTCGTACCACGAAACCGGGCCGGTCAACGGCTGGTGGGAGTTGATCATGAGCAGGGTAGAGCCATCGCTGCTGCGCGACGGGCCAACAGCTGTCGCGTTAGAGCCTAATGTAATGGCGGTATTCGGCAGTTGCGGTGCGGGACTCACTTCCTGTTGTCGCGTTTCGGCCCGCAGCTCGGTGAGCGGCTTCTCAAATCCGTAGAACAGGGGATGCCGGAACATATGCGCCGCAATCACATCCTGTGGCGTCACTGGCAGCACGTCGAGGTTGACCCGCTCGGGATGTCGGGCCGCAAAGTCGTTGAAACCCGCTGCAAACGCGTCGAGGTATTCGCGGGTTTCGGGTTTGAGTAAGGTGTCGTAGTCCCTGTCGATCACCTCCCAAAAACCGAGCCACTGGATCAGATAGTCGGTGACGGCGGCATCGCGTCCGAAAAAGCTGGCGGCATTGCCACGGTAATAGGGCAGGGTCTCTTCGAGGATTTCCCAGCCGTCCTCGGACTGCGCCCATGCAAGGCCGTAGGCCATATCGGCATCGGTCTCGCCAAATATGTGGGGGACCCCCAGCGCATCGCGTTCGATGGTCGCTTCCCAGGCGAGCGCATAGGTGCTGGTCGACAGCGTCAGCGCCCACAATAGCGTGAGAATCAATCGCTTCACCGTCGATTGAGTGGTGACGACAGAGCGCGGCGTGGTGGCGCAATAATGTCTATTGCTCGAGGCGGTCACCAGGGTGCTCGCCGCGGCGCGCTTATGGCCGCGAGCGGTATCGTGCGTATCCGAACGCGAGATCACAGGCTCGCTACGAAGGCAGCGATATTGTCGAGGTCAGCGTCGGTCATAGGTTTGGCAACCGGGTACATCA
>ERZ802830.1002-NODE-1002-length-27623-cov-10.7067_pt1 | contig 27623 bp, 27 predicted proteins | sample MGYA00345654_ERZ802830 | MGnify/ENA primary metagenome ERZ802830 (study PRJEB30503, sample SAMEA104212375) | marine metagenome | biome: Westerlies Biome; feature: [SRF] surface water layer (ENVO:00010504) within the epipelagic zone...; material: water...
CGTCCTCTAGCGAAGTTCCTTCCTTGACAGTTATTAAATTTTCAGAGGTCATTACTTCTGATATCGGGCGCATATCGTTTTTCTCAAATCGTAAGTCTCGATTGGTAACAATACCTAAAAGTTTCTTCTCATCATCTACAATTGGAATACCTCCAATTTTATAACGAGTCATGTTTTCTTTGGCATCTTTGACATAAGAGTTTATGGTTAAGACCACAGGATCAATAATCATGCCTGATTCAGCTCTTTTAACAGTCCTAACTTTATTGGCTTGATCGTTAATAGACATGTTCTTGTGAAGAACACCGATACCACCCTCTTGGGCCATAGCAATTGCCATTTTACTCTCAGTTACGGTATCCATCGCTGCAGAAACAATAGGTACATTTAGAGTTATGTTTCTAGAGAAACGAGAAGAAATAGCAACATCTCTTGGGAGGATCTCAGAAAAAGCGGGTACTAAAAGGACATCATCATATGTTAGTCCACTACCAATAAATTTTTCTTGAGTCATATGCAATTAATTTAAAAACTAATTGCATACAAATATACAGAATTTTAATATTCAAACAATTCATTTAAGACTAATAATAGTTAAAATTAAATCATTCTTTAGGTTAATTTTGGTTTAAAATCTGGTAGAAAACTTTAATCTATAATGAGAATACTAAACCTGAATATATTCCAAAAGGATGACCGGGTCTAATACCTGCGGGAACATTTGAAACAATATATTTATTATTTAATAAGTTAATAATTTTCAAATTTAAGTTAATGTTCTTGTTAATTTTATGAATAATAGATAAGTCAAAAACTAAATTTGATTGGATTTTGTCTTCATGTTGACTATTTGTAAAAAAACTTCCATTATAATTTACACTTAAGTTAGCTTCCGATTTACTGTATTTAATTGATAAGCTAGAATTAACCTGATGCTGGGGAATAAATGGTATAAAATCTCCATTTGAGACATCACCCCAAATTCCAACATTACTTTCAAAGTTTGACAAAAACTTTGCGTTTGTATATGTGTAAGATACCGAAAATGGTAAATCTAACTTTTCATTTTTATAAAAATTACCATCAATAAAAAATTCAAATCCATTTACTAATGCTTTTCCTGCATTAAAAGGATCTAATTCTCCTGTTCCCCCAGAAGCTGCAAGATCACTTCCTAAAAGATTTTTATAATTATTCTGATATAGTATGAATTCTCCTCTAATTTTATTTACTGAAAAACGAGTTCCCAATTCCATATTTGTACTATTTTCAGGTCTCTGTCCAGTAGAATTAGATGGAGGTGAAAAGCCTCTGTGAATACCCCCAAAAACTGAAAAATTCCTACTGAATGTATAATTCATACCAACTCCTGGAATTAAAGTTGAAACTTTGTTTTCTCTGGTTGATAAATTTGATTCATCCCTTGTAAAATTTGATTTACCGTAATCATATCTTTTAAGATTTATTGATTCAAATCTTAATCCAGGTGTAAAAGTGAATGCTTTATTTTTATATTTATACATAACATAGGAGGATAAAGCATTAGCAGATGAAATTCTATTTCCTTGATCACCTTTAGGGCCTAATGATTTTAGTCCCATTATTCCACCAAACATGGAGTAATTGTCCTCCCACTGAAAACGATCTTCTTCATCATAATGCACTCTGATTCCGATTTCCAAGTCATTAAATGAATTATTTTTTCCATACCAGTGATAATCAATTTTTGTCTGAATGCCTTGTGATAAATATCTCCTATTATTCGCTTTAACTTTTAAAAAATTATCTTCACCAGTGATTATACCTTTTGAAAAAAAGTAATGATTTTCGTATGCAGTTGGGTCTCCAATGACCTTAGAAATCTTTTGTGATTCACCTTCAAAAACAATATCATCGAGTTTATACCAATTTCTACGAAAAAAATTATTATATCCACTAGTTGTTACTTTAAATCTGTCTGAAAAATCAACTACATATGAAACCACGTATTGATTTTTATATGCAATCATATTATCTTTTTGTGTGGATGGATATCTGTAAAAAGGTTTAGAATCATAATCAATCTTAGTCAATCCCAAATATGTTTCATTTGAAATCTCATCATAATTTTGAAATTTAAACTCTAGAGTATGTTTCGTGTTGTATTTTTTAAAAAAGTCTATTTTAAATTTGAATAGAAACTCATTAATATCAAAACCAGTATTTCCTTCACCTTCGATTGTCTTGAAACCATCTGAGTTAAAATTTAGATATTCCAATAAATATCCCAAGGTTTCATTACTATTTGAAATCCTTGATACTAACTTACCTGATTTAAAACTACCGTAACTATTTTCTACATCAATTTTTAAAGAATCTGATATTTCAGAGGAAACAAAATTTATTACACCACCGGTCGTATTTGGACCATATTGAATTTGACTACTTCCTTTTAAGACCTCTACAGCAGACATTCTCGCTACCGATGGAAAATAGTATGCAGAGGAGGCACTATAAGGTGCAGGAGCAGCCAGTATACCATCTTCCATAATTGTAATTTTGGAGCTCCTTTCAGGTGAAGTTCCTCTAAGACTAATATTTGGTCTCAGCCCAAAACCATCTTCCTCATAAACCGTTACTCCTGGGATCCTATCTAGCACCCTGTTAATGTCAATGTCACCAAATTGATTTAATTCGGCTTTCGACAGATAAAAAGATGAACCAGTTCTGTTTTTTGAAGCAAATTTATTTCCTAGGATTGTATTGCCCTTTAGAACAACTTCATCCAACTTTGTTATAGAGTCATTTATAATTCTAATTTTTTGATTTTGAGAATTAACTTTAAAAAAAATTAAAAGTAACGGAACAAGTAATTTATAAATCATTACAATTTTTATTTAAACTAATTATAAACAAATATACTATTTTTAATTAATCTAAATAATAATAGAAAAAGTTTTTATAATGGTGTATGAATGATTTAAATAGACAAACTTCAGTTTTATTTTAGATACACAAACCGCTCAAGTCTCATTAACTCTTTTTTATCCACATACTTGCCTATCTCGCGCCTAAAATGATTAGTATTTTTATAAGGTCTATATTCTATGAATTCATGAGCCATTTTGTCCCCAACACCGGGTAAATTTTTAATATCGGATTCTCTAGAGGTATTTAATTCTACTGGAACAAATACATAATTTAGATATCGAATCACTTCACTATCATCTACGTATTTTCCGATTTCTCGTTTGAACACCTCAATGCTTGAATAGGGTCTATATTCCACGAATTCATGAGCCATTTTTTTTCCAACTCCTGGGATCATGTGAAAATCCTTTTCATTAGTAGTGTTTAAATTTAATGGAACAAATATTTTCTTAAAAAGTTCTTCTTTATCGTAATCAGCTAAAACTTTATTAAAATCATTTATAGATAAAAAGGCCTATTACTCAAGATTAATGAAACTAAATCCGGTGATATATCAAGTTTAACTAATTCTGACTCAGTTGCAAGATTAGGATTTAAAATAATCGAATTTTTAACATTGGTTTTTTCATCTTGAGAGTTAGTGTTTTTTTTAACATTAGATGAAAAGTTTTTACAATTTAATAGTGATGCGTTTATAAATATTGATGTAACTAATATTAAACTTAATTTTTTCATTTGTTATTGGGAGCAAATTATTAATACATTTTAATAAAAGAGGATATTTACATTGGTATTGAATTTAAATCCTTGTACAGGTTAAAAAAAGGGAGATTTACCTGTAAACGAAGTTCTCAATGATTCAATTCCTGTTTATTGAATGAAATTAAAAAAATATTATTGAAAGAAGCTCTCACACAGTGAATCAAAAAACATTAAATCATTTGAATCAAAATCAATATTAATAAAACTATTAATTTTTAGCGGATTCTTTGAAGTGAAAAAACATGGTTCATTTTCGATTGATCCTTTTACTTTGAAATCTCTACCTTGAAAATAACATTTTTCAACTAAAACCTTAAAGCTTGATTTTTTTACAACTCTAATATTTTCTGGTCTTATATAACTTACTTTACCATTGACAACTATTTTATTTAATCCCCCTAAAACTTTGGCACAATAGCAGTTTACAGGTTCACAATAAATTTTTACTGGATCCGCGTACTGTTGTAATACTCCAGCCTTAAAAACCAAAATTCGGTCAGATATATTAAGAGAGTCGTTTATATCGTGGGTAACAAGAATTGTAGTTGTTTTTGTCTGTTTTAATATTTTATAAATCTCGTCAATCATAGACCCTTTAATAGAAGAATCTAAATTACTAAAAGGCTCATCCATTAATAATAAATCGGGTTCACGTATTAAGGATCTTGCAATACATGCTCTTTGTTGCTCGCCACCCGAAAGTTGATGAGGAAATCTTGAAACAAGATTTTCAAGGCCGGTCAAGTTTAGCATGTAGGGTAGGTTTTTTAAAAAAGATTTATCGAGATTAAAAGTTATATTGTCTATCAATGAAAGATGAGGAAATAATGGATAGTCCTGAAAAATAAACCCAATTTTTCTTTTTTGAGGTTTTATAAAAACTCGGTCATCATTAAGGACTAAGCTATTAAGTATTATTTGCCCATCATTTATTTTTTCTAATCCAGCAATACACTTTAAAAGAGTAGTTTTACCTGAGCCACTCTCACCAATAAAGGAAATTATTTCTCCTTTTTTAACAGAAAAATTTAATTTTTTAATTAGTGGAGATCCCTTTTTATATGACTTCACTAAATTATTTATATCAAGATACATTTGTATTCTTATTAATAAAATTTCTTAAAATTAATAACATAAAGCTACCTATTAGAATAATGATAAGTGAATAAATACTGGATTGAGTTAACATTTCCTCAACAGCAAACTCATAGGTTTGAGTTGCAAGGGTATCAAAATTAAAAGGTCTTAATATTAGTGTTATAGGTAATTCTTTCATTAAATCAATGAATGTAAGAATAAAAGCTATGCCCAATGCAGTTCTATTGATTGGAAAATGTATTTTTTGAAAAAGTTTTAGTGGGCCTAAACCAAGATTTACTGCTGTCTCATCAAAAGATTGTGGATGTTTCTCAAGGCTAGATTTTATCGGAGATTTGCCAACAGCTAAAAACCTTATTACTAAAGCATATATAAGTAAAAAAAAAGATCCAATAAGGTATACTGAATTAAAATAATTATTGAAAGTGGTGAAAATAATAATTAATCCTAATGCCACAACAGCCCCTGGAATAGCGTAGCCAAGAGATATTAATTTATTTATCAGATTACTAAGTTTATTTTTAGTAAGTTTCTCACTGTATTGAAAAAAAGTAGCTAAAAAAATAATAATTATACTTGCTGAGAGGCAAATAAATAAAGTATTTAGTGTTAAATCAAGTAAATGATTAAAGTCAGTTGATTTTAATGATTTAAAAGAATTGTTCAAAATAAAAACAAAAGGAAAAAAGAAACCGAAGAGAAATGGAGTAAAGCAAGTGATATGAGCGAAAATTATTTTATTCTTATGAAGTAATTCTAAGTAGTTTGTATCTGTATTGGATTTGTAATTAAATTTTGACCTTAAATTAAAAATCTTGTCAATAAAAAATAATGCAAAAACTAAAATTAATAAAACGGATGCTAACTGAATTGCGGAATCAATATCTCCCATTGAAAACCAAGATCTAAAGATACCTGTTGTATAAGTATTAACTCCAAAATACTTTACTGCTCCATATTCATTTAAGACTTCCATTATTACAAGAAAAAGTCCGGAAAAAATTGCTGGTGTAGATAGTGGTATAATTATTTTATAAAAGATTTTAAAAGAAGACAATCCTAAGTTTTTTGATATATTAATATATGTTGAACCAATCATACTAAAAGATACTCTTGAGACAGAATATATATAAGGAGATAGGGCAAATGCTAGTATTAATCCAAGAATTTCGATCTGTAGATAGTCCCTATTAAAAAAAGGATATAATTCATTAAAATATTTTCTAAAAAAACTTTGTAAGGGACCAGTATAGCTTAGTATATCACTGTATGTAAAAGCCATAATATATGATGGGATCGCCAGTGGTAAAAAAAGAACTATATCATAGAATGTGCGCCCAGGAAATTTATATAAACTAACTATCCATGCAGGCAGTATTCCAATTATTAATGAAAAAAATGAAGTTAGTAATACTAAATAAAGGGTATTTATCGAGTACTCTACTAGAAAGTTATCCAACAAGTATTTAAAGGAATCCCCTTTATCGACAAATATTTTTAAAAAAATTATTAGAATAGGTAGTAAGAGAAAAAGTGCAAGAAAAAAACTAATTAAAATCCATCTCTTGTTTTCAATCTTAAAAAAATCCCTACTATTTCCAGCCAGTTTTATCAAAAACTAAAATTGCTTCATTTCTATATTTACCAAGTAAATTCAAATCTAATGAATCTGGTCTAAATTCCCCCCATTTTTTAACTATATCAGAAGGTTCAACTTTTGAATTAACCGGATATTCGTAACTAGTGTTTACATAAACTTTTTGAGCTTCTTCACTTGTTAAATACTCCATTAATTTTATTGCATTGGACTTATTTGGGGAATTTTTTACTAACCCAATACCTGAAATATTTATGTGACTTCCACTTTGATCTTCACCTTGATTGGGAAAAAAAACAGAAACAGAATTACCCGCATTTAATTCTTCTTCATTTTTAGAAGATAATAAAAGCCCTATATAATAAGAATTTACAATTGCTAAATCACCTTGACCTGCAGCAATTGCCTTTACTTGGTCACGATCACTTCCTTTAGGGTCTCTTGCAAAATTTTTAACTAAATCATAAGACCACTTTTTTGCATGTTCAACACCCTTATTTGCTACAATAGATGACATTAATGCCTGGTTGTAAGCGTTTGATGAGGATCTAACCAAAATTCTATTTTTCCATTTTTCATCTCCAAGATCTTCATAGGTTGATAACTCCTCTTTTTTAACCCTTTCATTACTATAAACTATTATTCTTGCTCTATAAGTAATAGGGGTCCAATATCCATCTTTATCCATAAAAACATCGTCAACATTTTTTTCAATCATTTCAGAGTTAATTTTTTGTAAAAGATCTAGATCCTTAGCTCTAAAAAGTTTTCCAGCATCAACAGTTATAAATAAATCAGCTGGACTATTATCGCCTTCATTTTTAAGTCTCTCAATTAGTTCATCCGCATTTGCTTTAACAACGTTAACTTTTATTCCAGTTAATTTTTCAAAATTTTCATATTGTTTTTGGTCTACGGCATAATGTCGTTGACTGAAGAGGTTTACTTCTAGGGTATTTTTGTCATTACAAGAAATAGCAAAAAAAACAATTAGTAAATATTTTATTAATGATTTCATATTAAATTTATTTTATGGCTTGTAAAATTAATCCTTTTATTATATTAAATTTCTTTTATGGCTTGTAAAATTAATCCTTTTATTTAGAATGAATTAAAATAAGAAGAACTATTCTAAATTATATTTTTAAAATTTTTAGCGCTAGATTAAAAGATGATTCGAAATTTAACGTGTTTAGTTGAAGATTTATATTTTGACTAGTAAAATAAGTAATCAGTTTTTCTGTGGGCATATTACCAACTAGATCACTAGAGGCCATTGGACAACCACCTAAACCATTAATAGCTCCATCAAAACTTTTACATCCAGAAGAAAAAGCAGCATTGATTTTATCTGACCATCTATCCATAGTAGTATGAAGATGCGCACCAAAATCTATTTTTTTAAATTTGGGAATTAATATTTTAAAAATTGAGGATATATCTTCTGTTTTTGCACTACCTATAGTATCTGAAAGTATAATTTTATTAATACCTAAATCCTCCAATTTCTCACACCAATAACAAAGAATCTCTTGGCCCCATGGATCACCATATGGATTTCCAAAACCCATCGACAAATAAACTACCAACTCCTTGTTACTATTTGAAGCTTTTTTAGCTATACATCTAACAACTTCAAATGATTCATCAATAGATTTATTTGTGTTTCGGATTTGAAAATTTTCTGATATCGAAAAAGGAAATCCTAAATAATTAATTTGATCAAATTTACATGCTTCCTCTGCCCCCCTAAGATTAGCAACAATTACCGATAATTTAGTTTTAGTTGAACTTAAATCAAGCCCTTTAATAACATCTGCGGTATCTTTAAGTTGAGGAATTACTTTTGGAGATACAAAACTCCCACAATCCAAAGTATCGAAACCAACATTCAATAAACTTTGTAAATAAGAAATCTTGTGCCTTGTAGGAATCCATTTTTTTATGCCTTGCATTGCATCTCTTGGGCATTCAATGATCTTTATTTGATCCATACAGGTAAAATTAAGAATCTAATTTTCTTATTTATTAATTATCTTTGTTGAAATTGAAGAAGATATTATGATAGCAAGATTAACTGATCAATTAGCCCCTTTTAAAAAACAACTTATTGAACACCCAATATATCAAAATATTGATTGTGTATCGGACTTAAGATGCTTCATGGAATCCCATGTTTATGCCGTTTGGGATTTTATGTCATTGGTAAAAAAACTTCAGCTAGACTTAACCACTACTACCCTACCGTGGCAACCACCAGAAAATATTACTGCCGCCAGACTAATTAATGAAATAGTTTGGGGTGAGGAATCAGATTTAGACAAAAATGGTAAACCATTTAGTCATTTCGAAATGTACCTTAATGCAATGAATCAAATTAATGCAAATACTGATGGGATTGAAGCTATGCTAAATCGGCTTAAAGTTGGGGAAAATATTTTCCATATTATTGATTACATCAACTTACCTTCTCATGTAGCCGATTTCTTACGCTATACTTTTCATGTTATTGATGAAGGTAAAACACATAAAATTGCTTCTGTTTTTACATTTGGAAGAGAGGATTTGATCCCCGATATGTTCATTTCAATGATTAAAAAAATGAATCGGGATAATGACCACAAGATTGATCAAATCATTTATTATTTTGAGCGTCATATTGAAGTTGATGGAGATGAGCATGGGCCCATGGCACTGGAAATGATCAATAATCTGTGTGGTACAGATCCAATTAAATGGCATGAATCTATTACTGCTGCTCAAGAAGCTCTCCAAAAACGTATTGCACTTTGGAATGGTATAAACCAGCAGTTAAATCAAAAGGTAGAAAATAAAGTATGAACAAATTTTTATTTATTACGATTCTTTTTTTTACGTATTTAGTAAATTCTCAGGTTCAACCTTCAACAAAGTATGCTCAAACGATAACAGATAAAGAATTAAAAGAGCTATTGTATGTCTATGCCTCTGATTATTTTGCTGGAAGAGAAGCCGGAACAAGAGGTCAAAAATTAGCTGTTGATTTCTTAAAAGATTATTATATGGGTCTTGGAATTAATTCTGCTGAAGGAACATCCCCCACCTACTTTCAGACGATGAAGTTAATTATTGACAGAAAAATTATTAATACTGAAAATGTTGCTGCAATAATTCCTGGAAGCGATAAGCCTAAGGAGTACATTGTCATAACCTCTCACCTAGACCATATTGGCACTCATGATGGAGAAATTAATAATGGAGCTGATGATGATGGGTCTGGAACTGTAGCCATGCTTGAAATCGCAGAAGCATTTAAGGGTGCTTATGACAAAGGGGAAGGCCCAAAAAGATCAATATTGTTTTTACATGTAAGTGCTGAAGAAAAAGGATTATTGGGCTCTAAATATTATGTGGAAAACCCTCTTTACCCACTTGATAATACTGTTGCCAACCTAAATATTGATATGATTGGAAGAACTGACCCAAAAAGGTTAGATAAGGATCCTAACTACATATATCTAATTGGTTCTGACAGGCTTAGTCAAGAACTACATGATATTTCTGAAGCAGCAAATAATAAATTCACCAATCTTATATTAGATTATACCTTTAACGACCTAAATGATCCCAACCGTTTTTATTATAGAAGCGATCATTATAATTTTGCTAAAAATAATATTCCTATAATATTCTACTTTAATGGTACACACGAGGATTATCATAAACCTGGTGACACTGTAGATAAGATAAATTATCCATTACTAGAAAAAAGAACTAAGCTTATTTTTTATACTCTTTGGGAACTAGCAAATAGAGAAGAAAGAATAAATCTGGATTAAAAGTGAATTAATCGTCCATTGATCGAGCTCTTCGAAAGAAGATATAGCCCATTCCTCCAATTGCAGCTCCAAGCATTATTTGAACTCCACCTGCATTAACAGTTTGAATAATAAAAATATAAGTACCCAGAATTATCATGATAATGCCTATGGTTTTTAAGAAATTTTTCATTTTTTTAAATAATAAAATTTAAAAAAAGGGGTCATTTTAAAGACCCCCTTTCAAGGGTGGAAGACCGGTTTCGAACCGGCGACCTCTAGAACCACAATCTAGCGCTCTAACCAGCTGAGCTACAACCACCATTTACAAGACAAATTTAGCGTTTTTTAGTATAATTTAAAGTAAGGAATCGAAATTTTCAAACGCAAGCAATCCGTCGGTAATAAAACCTTCACCAGATTCTTTATTAATTAGACGACCCATGTTTTTTGCTCGGCTTTCAACGCTTTCAATAAAATTAAGAGAGCTTATTGGTGTTTGAGGCTCTTCAGATTTAGAATTATAAAACTGGCTCTTAAAGGTCCTGATCGCTTTCATTTTTTTATCCAGATGTCCTGTAATATTAATAATAAAATCAGGAGCTAAGTCCTCCCACTGGATATAATGAAAAATATGTTTTGGACGAAAAGCCTTTTGATTTTGACCATTATCATCAAAAGTCTCTATCTTTTGTAAGCCACTTAAAAAGCATGCATGAGAGACTAATTCAGATGCTTTTGCATGATCAATATGACGGTCTTTGACTGCATTACACAAAACAATTTTTGGCCTATATCTTCTTATTACACTAATTAACTTCCTTTGATGCGTTTCGTCATTAAAAATAAAGGCATCTTTAAAATTCATATTCTCCCTAAATACAACTCCAAGAAGTTTTCCGGAAATCTGAGCTTCTTTTGCTCTAATATCTATGTTTCCACGGGTAGCCATTTCTCCTAAAGTAAGATCAATAATTCCAACTTTTTTACCTTCAAATACAGCCTTAGAAATTGTGCCAGCACAACCTAACTCGACATCATCTGGATGAGCGCCAAAAGCTAAAATATCTATATCCATTTCTTTAGTTCAATGCCATTATCTTTTCATCAATCCACCCTATAATGTCCTCACTCAAGGGAGCTGTTCTAGGTGAAATTATTTTTTCTAGGTTACCTTTTCTACCAATAAGATACTTTTGGAAGTTCCATGTAACTTTAGAATTTTTAAATCCATTTTTTTTGGCCTGGGTAAGGAATTGATAAATAGGATGCATGTCACTACCCTTAACAGATATTTTACTCATCATAGGGAAAGAAACTCCATAATTCTTTTCGCAAAAAATAGAGATTTCTTTATCAGAGCCTGGCTCTTGCCACAAAAAATTATTTGCCGGAAATCCTACAATAACAAAGCCTGATGACTTAAATCGATCGTAAAGCTTTTGTAAACCCTTGTATTGAGGGGTAAGCCCACATTTAGATGCGGTATTTACAATCATAATTTTCTTTCCTCTCAGAGACTCGAAATCAAAAATCTTTCCATCGATATCTTTAACTTTGAATTGGTAAATTGTTTTCTCCATAAGATTGTCGTTTTGCGCTAAGACTCCATTAAGCAAAAAAAGAAAAAGAATAGAATAGACTATATTTTTCATGGAACAAATTTCGGGTTTTAATCTGTTAAAAAAAAATAGAAAATTTTAAAACAAAAAATTAGTGAATTTCAGCAGAAAGATTGGCGTCTAAAAGTTTAGCACAAATTGGCTCGAGCTTCTTCAAAGAACCAGTTTTAACAATGCATTTTCCCGAAAAATGAACAATATAGGCACATTGTTCAGCTTGCTCGTATGTGTGGCCGCAAAGAGCAACAAGTGATTTAATAACATGATCAAAAGTGTTAACATCGTCATTGTACAAAATAATTTCATGTTCTCTTTGTACGTCAGTTAGAACTTTAACATCACCTTGTTTTTCAATTTGTGGTTTTTCACTACTCACGACTTAATAAATTCTGTTGCAACCCAATCATCAATTATAAAGTTACGAATAAATTTAAATCCATGCTCATTGGAGAAAGTCTGAATTTTAAGCAAATCATCAATATAAAAACCACTCATTAATAGAATACCTCCAATACAAAGTCTCCTGGCATAGAAAGGTATCTGATCCATTAAAATATTTCTATTAATATTCGCCAAAATCACATCATAAGTTCCTTTGCTTGGGACGTCGCTACTTAATTCGACATTAATTATATTACAATTGTTTACTGAAATATTATTTAATGTATTTTCTACACACCAAGGGTCAAAATCTACTGCGTGAACAGCACGAGCCCCCTTTTTCTCTGACAAAATGGATAAAATCCCAGTGCCTGTTCCCATATCCAAAAATTTTTTGTTGGTACAATTTATTTTAAGTAAAAAAGTTATCATCATTTGAGTTGTTTGATGATGACCTGTTCCAAAACTCATTTTGGGTGTTATTATCAAATCGTATTTTACCTTTTCGGGCTGGTGAAAATCAGCTCTTACTATACATTCATTACCTATTTTTACTGGACTAAAATCCTTTTCCCATTTTTCATTCCAGTTTTCTGGAAGAATTTTTTTTAAAGAATAACTAATGGAAATATCATTTTGGGAAAAAAGTGATAGTTTTTCAAATTCATCTTTCAAAAAATTTGATTCAGGGATATAAGCTCTAAAACCTCTATCTGTGTATAAAAAACTCTCAAAATCGAGATCCCCCATTTGTGCAACCATAATTTCTCTCCATGGTTCCGATGGGTCAATCAAAACATCTATCTCTAAATATACAGAAGGCATTTAAGCAGATTGTACAATCGCGTAAAAATCATCTACTTTTAATGCAGCACCACCAATTAAGCCTCCATCAACATCTGGTTGAGAAAATATTGCAGGAGCGTTGTTCGGTTTTACACTTCCCCCATAGAGAATTGGTACAACATTTGCCAAAGATTGATCATATTTTTCAGCAATAATTGATCTAATATAGGCGTGCATTTCTTGTGCCTGCTCTGGAGTCGCAGTTTCTCCTGTTCCAATTGCCCAAACTGGTTCATAAGCCAAAATTAAATTCGACCAAGAATGGGCGTTCAAACCAAATAAAGCTGAAGTTAGCTGAGATTTAACGACATCAAAGTGATTATCTCTTTTTCTGTCAGACAATTTCTCTCCAAAGCAAAAAATAATCTCCATATCATTGTTTAGTGCTGCAGCAACTTTATCTTTCAAGGCCAAGTCTGATTCATTGTAATAAGCTCGACGTTCAGAATGACCCAAAATGACCGATTTAATACCAATACTTTGAAGCATAGTGGCTGAAATTTCGCCTGTGAAAGCACCAGATTTTTCAGCATTCATGTTTTGGGCAACTACTTCTAAAGGACTTTCTCTGGTCATCTCCTCTGCTTGAGCCAAGTGAGTAAAAGCAGGAGCAATGATTACTCTCACCCGTGAAGATAATGTTAATTTTTTTAGAGATTGAATAAAATCAATAGTTTCAGATTTATTATTATTCATTTTCCAGTTTCCAGCAACAATTTTTTTTCTCATAATTTTAATTAATTAATTTAATTTTTGGATCCAATAAGGTGTATACAAAATCTAAAAATATATTTATTGTAATAAATAAAGTAGAAACCGTAAGAACAATTCCTATAATCACAGGTATATCAAGTGTATTAATTGAATTAACAATCTCTTTCCCCATGCCCTTCCATCCAAAAATATATTCTACGAAAACAGAACCTGCTAGCATGGAAGCAAACCATCCGGAAATTGCAGTAACAACTGGATTAAGGGAGTTTTTTATAGCATGTCTGTAGATTACCTCAACTTTTGATAATCCTTTTGAATATGCTGTTTTTATATAATCTTGCGAAAGTACTTCCAACAAGCTACTTCTAAATAACTGAATGATAACTGCAATGGGGCGAATTCCCAATACAATGGCAGGAAGAATAAGATTTTTTAATACTATTAATCTCTCCTCCCCATAATCATCCATTTCATATAAGCTCCCTGTCATATTCAAACCAGTAGTTTGATGATATAAAAACCCAAAAAACCAAGAAAATAGAATGGCACTAAAAAATGAGGGTACACTCATACCTAGTGTGCTTAGAAACTGAAGCCATTTATCAATCCATGTATTGTAATATAAAGCAGAAATAATTCCCAAAATAAGTCCAAAAACAACTGAAATACTAATTGCAGAAACCGCTAAAATAATTGTATTTGGTAGGGTTTCAAGAATGACTTTTGAAACTTTTTTACCTCGCTTTTGATAAGAAGTTCTTAAGTGTGGAAATTTAATTGCTAAAACAAAATTTGAAGTTTTGATAAATGAAAAACCAAAATATTTATCTTGAGAAAAAAAAGATAAATCTTCATGATTAACAGAATGATATGAAAAAGGAGATAAATCATTTATATAAAGTAGGTATTGACTTGAAATGGGTAAATTAAACCCATATTTTTTTTTTATTTGTTCCATTTGAAGACTATCCTCTTGTTGATCTACCATCATTTGGGCAGGATCACCAGGTAAGACATTAAAAAGAAAAAATATAATTGTCACAACTCCAAAGAGTGTTAGAAAAGAATAAAAAAATTTTGAAAGAATAGATGATATCATTTTTTAATCAAAAGCATTTAGGTGAATTAGGGCAAAAACAGCGTAATTAACTATATCTTGATAATTTGCTTCAATTCCCTCACTAACAATTGTTTTACCAGAATTACCCTCTATCTGTTTTACTCGCATTAGTTTTTGTAGGATAAGGTCAGTCAAAGAACTCACTCGCATATCTCTCCATGCCTCTCCATAGTCATGATTTTTTGCTAACATCAATTCAAAAATAAATTTTTCTTGCGCTTCATAATTAGCTAAAGCTTCCTCTAAATCAAGATCAGGATTTTCAGAGACACCTAATTCGATTTGAATCAGTGCCATTATTGAGTAGTTTATAATACCTATAAATTCGGGAATCTCTCCTTCATCGACCTTCCGAGTTAATTTGGTTTGTAAGCTTCTAATTCTTTGTGCTTTTATAAAAATTTGATCTGTTAGAGAAGTTAATCTAAGAATTCGCCATGCACTACCATAATCCCGCATTTTTTTATTAAAAAGAGACTTACAGTTTTTCATTACACTTTGGTATTGAAGTTGAGTTGATGACATCTTTTTAATAAAATTTAATGTAAATTTCGAAAAAAAATTTCTATATCATAGAGGCAAAAAAATAAAGTTATTAAGGTATTGTAAGACAAAATGACAATAAATATTAAAGGAGAACTAATCGACCTAAGTAAACCAAAAATTATGGGAATACTTAATCTTACCCCAGACTCTTTTTATGATGGTGGGAAATATAATAAAATTGAAAATGCCCTACGTCAAACTGAAAAGATGTTAAATGCAGGTGCATATTTTATTGACTTAGGAGCATATAGTACGAAACCTGGAGCTAAAACAGTTTCGGTCGAAGTTGAAAAAAAAAGGTTACTCCCCGTTTTAGAAAAATTAATTAAAACATACCCCAAAACTCATTTTTCAATCGATACCTTTAGATCGACAATCGCAGCGGAAGGAATAGATAGAGGAGCAGCAATGATCAACGATATTTCAGGGGGACAATTTGATAATAAGATGATGGATACAATTGGGCACTACAATGTTCCCTACGTATTGATGCATACTTCTGGAAAACCAAAAATAATGCAAAAAAATCCTCTGTATAAAAATGTAGTGAAAGAAGTAATTTATTATTTTTCTAAAAAGATACAATTAGCATATAAAGCCGGAATTAATGATATTATTATTGATCCTGGATTTGGATTTGGTAAAACCATATACCATAATTATGAAATACTTAAAAATCTGAAATTATTTCAAAATTTTGAATTGCCTTTAATGATCGGATTATCCCGAAAGTCTATGATATACAAAAAATTAGGGATTAGTCCCAATGAAGCACTTAACGGATCAACTGCTCTTCACTCTGTTGCATTATTAAAAGGTGCAAATATTTTGCGTGTTCACGATGTAAAGCAAGCCAAAGAATGTATTGATTTATTGCAGGCGCTTAAATAGTTTTTTAATTTTACAGAAAACGTAGTACTTGGACCGATTAAATTTTCTTGAAATTTCTATAATCGATGTTGCCGATATTATTCTTGTGGCACTGCTTTTATTTTATGCATACAGACTGGTAAAGGGAACTGTAGCAATAAATATTTTTATTGGAATCGTGATTTTTTATTTAATTTGGAAAATAACCGATATATTAAACTTAGATGTATTAAGTAATATTTTAGGAAAATTTATTAGTGTTGGTTTTTTTGCTTTGATTGTAGTTTTTCAGCAGGAAATACGAAAATTTTTACTACTTATTGGATCTACTAATTTTGCTTCTAAGAGAAATGTAGTTCGTTATTTTAATTTTTTAAATCAAGGCCAAGTTACGCTTAAGCTGGATTTAACTGCTTTACTAAGTGCCTGCGAAAAAATGGCAAGTGAAAAAACAGGTGCAATTATCGTTTTGGAAAAAGAAAATAATTTAGATTTTCTAATCAGTACCGGTGACGAAGCCAACATAGAATTAAGCTCTCAAATTCTGGAAACTATTTTCTTCAAGAATAGTCCACTTCACGACGGTGCAATCATTATAAAGCAAAACTTCATAAAAGCCACTAGAGTAGTATTACCGGTAACGGATTCATCAGCTATACCCACAAGGTTTGGACTTAGACATCGAGCAGCTATTGGTATTAGTGAAAAAACAGATTCTTTAGTTTTAGTTATTTCTGAACAAACCGGAAAAATATCTTACATCAAAGATGGACAGTTTTGTAAATTTAAAAACGTGGAGGATTTAAGAAGGTTATTAACCGAAGACCTTTCAATTTAAGCTAAGGATAACTCTGAAAACTGAATTTTGTATAGTCTAGAATAGTACCCTTCTTTTATTTCTAATAATTCCTCATGCGACCCTATTTCAACAATTCTTCCCTGATCCATCACTATAATACGATCTACATTTTTGATAGTAGACAATCGATGAGCTATTATAATTGAAGTCTTATTTTTAGTAATTCTAGCGGTTGCTGTTTTTATAAGCTCCTCAGAGTGTGAGTCTATAGAAGAAGTTGCCTCATCTAAAATCATTACACTTGGATTTGAGATATAAACTCTCAGAAATGCAATAAGTTGACGCTGACCAGATGAAAGCATAACCCCTCTCTCCTTAACATTATAATTATAACCTCCTGGTAGAGATTCGATAAATTCATGTACTCCAATTTTTTTAGCTATACTCTTGACCTGCCTCACAGAAATATCAGGATTATTTAAAGTAATATTGTTAAAAATTGAGTCTGCAAAAAGGAAAACATCTTGTAAAACAATCCCAATGTGACCTCTAAGCGATTTAAGGGAAAAATCTCGGATCTTTATATCGTCTAAATAAATTTCTCCAGAATCATATTCATAAAAACGCGAAAGCAGATTGATAAGTGTCGATTTTCCTGCTCCTGTTGAACCCACTATAGCAATTTTTTCACCAGGTTGTATTAAAAGGTTTAAATCGCGAATAACTTCTTCCCCTTGATGGTATGAAAACTTTAAGTTTTTAATTGATATTTTACCCATTATGTTTTCAGGTTTTTTTGAGCCCAGATCATTAATGGCACTGTTCGTCTCAATAATTTTAAAAATTCGTTCAGCTGAAACCATTCCCATTTGAAGTGTGTTAAATTTATCAGCAATTTGGCGCAATGGACGAAAGAGCATCTGAGACATTTGAATAAATAAAAAAATAGTTCCTAATGAAATTATACCTCCTGCTGCAACGTTTAGGCCCCCAAACCAAACTAATAATCCTAGAGTGATAGATGAAGCAATTTCTGCTACAGGAAAAAAAATGGAGTTATACCATACTGTTTTTAACCAAGCTTTTTTATGCTTTTCATTTATCTGAGTAAATTTTTTGAATTCGGTTTCTTCTCGGTGAAACAACTGAACAATTTGCATCCCGGATAATCGTTCTTGAACAAATGAGTTTAAATTAGCAACTTGAAGTCTAACCTCTTCGAATGCGGTCTTCATTGATTTTTGAAAAAGTCTAGTTGCATAAATAATTAAGGGAAGTATTGAAAAAACAATTAATGAAAGTTTCCAATTAATTAACAACATAATGATTATGATAACACCCATTTTTAATAAGTCAGCAACTATCATAAACAAACCTTGAGAAAAAATACTCGCTATTGTTTCAATGTCGTTTACAGCTCTGGTCACTAACCTACCTACAGAAGATTGATCGAAGTAAGACATTCTAAAACCTATGATTTTTTTGTAAAGAACTAATCTTAAGTCTTTTATAACATTTTGCCCAAGTAAGTTAGCAAAAAAGACAAAGAAGAATTGAAACATAACTTCTCCTATCAAAGTAATTAACATCAGTATGATAATTAAAACCATTCCATCATAATCTTTTAGTCGGATAAAGTCATCGACAATAATCTTGAGTAAGTATGGAGTTAAAACAGAGAAAGCAGAAACTAAAATAGCAGCTGACATTACAAAATAATAGGTGTTTTTATATGGTTTTACATAAAACATCAGTTTTGAAAATAATCTATTGTCAAAAATATTTACCTTTTTATTTTTCATTGTTTAAATATACACTTGATGGGTAAATTATTTTTGTTAGAAAAAGTCCCTTAGCGGGTACCGAAAATCCCGCTTTACTCCTATCTCTGCTTTCGATTATAAGTCTAATATCTTCAAAGGGTCTTTTATTTAAACCTATCTCTAATAATGTTCCGACAATTGATCTTACCATATTTCTCAAAAATCGATTAGAGGTAATAGAAAATACTATTTGACTTTCTTTTTCAGACCAGGATGCATTTTTAATATTGCAAAGAAAAGTTTTTACATCCGTTCTAGACTTTGAAAAGCATTTAAAATCTTCATATTGAAGTAAAAAATTGGCGGCCTCATTCATTAAATTGATATCAGGAACGTTTTTCAGAAAATAATGATATGAATTATTAAAAGGATCTTTTAAGCTTGAAATGTAGTATTCATAGGATCTTTCAATGGCGTCAAAGCGAGCATGAGCAGTTCCTTTTACATTTTCTAAGGATATTATATTAATAGATTTTGGAAAGTAGCTATTTAATAAAAATACTAAGTCTTTTAAATGCTCTTCTTTAATTAAGGCGTTGAAATGGGCAAACATTTGTTTTGCGTGTACCCCTGCATCTGTTCTTCCGGCACCAACTACAGATATTTTTTGTTTCAATAATTTTGACAATCCGTCTTCAATTACCTCCTGAATTGATAAAGCATTGGGTTGGCTTTGCCAGCCATGAAAAGCAGATCCGTCATAAGAAAACTCAATAAAATATCGTTTTAACTCCATTTAATTATTCTTCAAATATATCGCTTTTGATTATCATTATATATTAAAGAATAAGGATCAAAATTTTAAAATATATTTGAATAAAATAAATCTAAACCATTTGAGAAAAATCCTTCTTATGTCTGACACTCACGGTCATTTAGATCAGAAAATGATAAATCATGTTAATTGGGCAGATGAAGTTTGGCACGCCGGAGACATTGGTGAAATCAGTATAACTGACAAATTATCTAAATTAAAACCGGTAAGAGCTGTCTTTGGTAATATCGATAGTCATTTATTAAGATATCAATTCAAAGAAAATTTAATTTTCTATTGTGAAGGAGTTAAAGTTTTAATTACACATATAGGAGGATATCCAGGTAGATACAACTCAAAAGTAAAAAAACTTCTTTTGGATGAGAATCCTCAGTTATACATTTGTGGTCATTCACACATTTTAAAAGTTATTCCCGACAAAAAGTTAAATTTAATTCATATCAACCCTGGTGCAGCTGGAATTAGTGGATTTCACAAAATAAGAACTATGGTTAGATTTATTATTAATAAAAAAGAAATTAAAAACCTAGAAGTGATAGAACTTGGTTTAAGAGGTAAGATTATCTAAGACGATCGACAGATTTAATCAAGTCTTCATCACTCTTAATCCCCTTATTGGCCAACAATAGAAAGATTCCGGATAAAATTGGTGTCATTATCCATTGAATGTCGGGATAAATCAATTTTTTTTGAGATAAAAAGTAAATTATAGTGATAAGAATAAACAAATGAATCAATAAATGAATTTTATTTAAACCGATCTGAAAATTTCTTTTTTTAAACAAAAAAATATTGATAATACTTATAAAAAAAGCAAAAAATAAATATGGAATAATAAAATAATTCATGAAAGATAAATGATTCAATGTTAAGCTAAGTTTAGGAAAAATGAAATAACTTGAAATACTAATTAATGCAACTAGCAGGAGATAAATAGATTGAATACGTTGAATCATATGATTACTATTTTTAAATAATTTTTTTTAAAAACTTAAATTATAAATAAAATTTGTAATATTGTACAAGGCCTTGATATTCTACGGCTTATTATCAAAATAGCACAACAATTTTCATATTTTAATTATCCTTACCAATTCTAATGTACGAAATAGAATCGCTTAAAAGCAAGAAACTATCTGAATTGCAAGAAATTGCAAAAAAAATTAACGTCAAAAATATATCTGGTTTAAAAAAGCTAGAACTTATTTATCAAATCATTGACACTGTAGCCTCGACTCCTACTGAATCCAAAACAATTAAACCCGAAAAAAAAGAGGAAGGAATAATTGAACAAAAGAAGGTTGATGTAAATGAAACAGTTAAAGAAAAAAATAATTCAGAACAAGAAATAGACTCCACAAAAGCTCGAAGAGAAAACAATCATGAAAAAAATGATAACAGGCAAAATAATAAATTTAACAATCCAAGAAGAAAAAAAGATAATCACGAAATAAATCATAATAAAGATACTAGAAACAGGTACAGAGAGCCTGATTTTGAATTTCAAGGTATTATAGATACAGAAGGTGTTTTAGATATGATGCAGGAGGGATACGGTTTTCTTCGCTCCTCAGACTTTAACTATCTATCCTCTCCTGATGACGTTTATGTATCTCAGTCGCAGATTAGGTTGTTTGGCCTTAAAACAGGGGATACAGTCTTAGGAACAGTTAGGCCTCCAAAAGAAGGAGAAAAATATTTCCCCCTTATTAAAATTAATAAAATCAATGGTTTAGATCCAAAAGTTGTTAGAGACAGGGTTTCATTTGAACACCTGACTCCCCTTTTTCCGCAAGAAAAATTTAATCTGGCTGAAAAACAAAATACTGTTTCTACAAGAATTATAGATTTATTCTCTCCCTTAGGAAAAGGGCAAAGAGGAATGATTGTTTCTCAACCAAAAACTGGGAAGACGATGCTTTTGAAAGATATTGCCAATGCAATTGCTGCAAATCACCCAGAAGTGTTCCAATTAATTCTTTTAATCGATGAAAGGCCCGAGGAGGTAACAGATATGCAGAGGAATGTTGATGGGGAAGTCGTTGCTTCCACTTTTGATGAGCCTGCAGACCGGCATGTTAAAGTCGCTAATATAGTATTAGAAAAAGCAAAAAGATTGGTAGAATGTGGTCATGATGTAGTTATACTTCTTGACTCTATCACTCGTTTAGCCAGAGCATATAATACTGTTCAACCTGCTTCAGGTAAAATTCTTAGTGGTGGAGTTGATGCAAATGCTCTACACAAGCCAAAAAGATTTTTTGGTGCTGCCAGAAACATTGAAGGTGGTGGATCGTTGTCAATTATTGCAACCGCGTTGACAGAGACTGGTTCAAAAATGGATGAAGTAATTTTCGAGGAATTTAAAGGAACGGGTAATATGGAGCTTCAACTAGACCGAAGAATTGCCAACCGAAGAATATTCCCTGCTATAGATCTTATTTCCTCAAGTACCAGAAGAGATGATATGCTATTGGACGAAAAAACAATTCAACGAATGTGGATAATGAGAAAGTATTTAGCAGATATGAACCCTGTAGAGGCAATGGAGTTTGTTAATGATAGGTTTATTAAAACCAAAAGCAATGAAGAATTTTTGATCTCAATGAATTCCTAATAGGAATACTTACCAATTCAAATATAATCGCAAATTTAGTACTAGAGTGAAGACACAAATTTAGCCAACTTAGATTTTAAGTTTGCAGCTTTGTTGGAGTGAATGATGTTTTTCTTAGCTAATTTATCAACCATAGATATTACCTCTGGAAACTGTTTATTGGCTTCTTTTTTTGTGGTACTTTCTTTTAATTTCCGGATTGCGTTACGAGCAGTTTTATGCTGAATTTTATTACGCAGACGCTTCTTAAAATTTGAACGGATTCTTTTTAATGCAGATTTATGATTGGCCATAAATTAGGTTTCAAAACTTGATTTAATATTAACTTTACCGGTAATAGCGTGCAAATTTAATAGATTTTTTATTTAATTATCTTTTTTATCTGCTTTTTTCGCTAAAAATCTTTCCTTAGCTTTTTTAAAATCCTTAAATGACATCCTCTTTCCATTAACATAAATAGATTTTATCCCTTTTGGTAATTCCTGATGGAATAAATAATCGAAGTTCATTAATTAGTTAATTAAGTTTAAAATAATTTATTAATAAATAATTATGAAAACAGATCGATTAAGGACCCTACCCTCAATTAAATTATTATCAAAAATCGGTTCTTCTTCACCCAAAGCCTTGACAGAAATTCTATTTGACTCTATCCCTAAACCAATAAGAAATTTTTTCACAACATTTGCTCTTTGGTTTGAGAGTTTAAGATTCAAAATTGAGCCCCCCTCAATAGACGAACGTCCTTCTAAAAGAATTTTTAAGTCTTTCTGACTTAAAAGCAAGTTACCTACGCTTCTAATCTTTTTAAAGGTTTTCTCCCCAAGAATTCTTGTACCTCCCGCTGGGAAGTATATCAGCATGTCATCTTGAGGTTTTAATTTTTTAGTATTTTTATTTGAAAAGCCTTCAGAGATTTGATCATTTAAATTCTCTAAGGTATTAGAAGTATTTTTTGAAACTGCTGGATCATCAATTTTCGTTTTGATTTCTTGATTTTTATCAATAATGATTCTGTCCTGCTGAGATAGTTTATTTTCCTTAGGACAACCATTATTAGTTTTATCTCCATAAACATCGGGGCATTTGTCCTCATGATCTGGTATACCATCAATATCACTATCTGGACAACCATTAAACTCTATAACACCCTTAATCCTAGGACATTTATCCTTTCTATTAATTATACCATCATCATCCTTATCACTATTCCCAATACCTAAATAAATAGATGCATTATGCCTTAAATGAGTAATTCCCTTTTTATCAATTGCTTTATTAAAAGATGAAGAGATTTCAAACCCAATATGATCAGTCAATCTGAATTGCACTCCGAAGCTTGGTGATAAAGTTTTTGAAAAATATTGGTTAAAAGGAATTGAATCGCCAAATAGACCCCTATCTATGCCCGAAATTCCAAAGCCACTTTTAATAAATGGACGTAATTTTTTTCTTGAGTTAAATGTTTTTTTTAGAAATACTTCTCCTGAGTAGTAGGGATAATCAATATTGTCTTGGTCCTCAATTTTTTTTATTTTATTTAGAGACATTTCTACTCCAAAATAAAAACTTCTAGTTATCAATTTAGAAATTGAAACTGATGGTCCCCCAAAATTCCAATGATTGGAAATATTAAAAAAATCTTCGTAAACTTTTCCTTGAGGATAAAATGGAATATTCTTTTTTATTCCAGTTGGATATAAATCTATTGCATTGTAACCTGCTGTTATAATCCACTGATTTTCATTATTTTGAGAAAATAAACTTGTATTTAAAAATAACAATACGATCAGGATATAGAATTTCATTTTAATAAAATTATAAGAAGACAAATTCAAACCTTAAATCATTTATTATCTATTAACTAGTAATTGAGGAAGATCCAGCCTCTTTCAACAAAGTTTATTTGTGCTATTTCTACAATATAATAATATGATCCCGCAGGTAAGTAATCGGATGTTCCCTTGAAAGTCCCAGCCCAATCATTTTGATATCCAATTTTCTCGAAAACAATTTGTCCATTCCTATTGTAGACATATACCCGGGCGTTTGGATATTTTTCTATATTGATAATCTCCCATTTTGATTCTGGACCATAAACTGTTGGAGTAATTAGATTAGAAACTTTAACTTGATCTTCTGGTAATGGACATCCAATACACATGGGGAAGTCAGGGTCACAATAGTTACCAACTCCATCATAATCATCGTCAGCCTGGTCAGGATTTGCAACATTTGGACAATTATCATCAATATCAGGGATACCATCATTATCTGTGTCTCTTGGTTTTACAATGAATTGGGAAGATATAGATGCTGACTCATAAAGAGTTGTACCACCAATCATTGCAGTAATATTTGATGTACCGACTCCAACAATCATAATTGTTGTACCAGACACAACTGCAACTTTTGGATTATCACTAACATAAGTTATGTTTCCAGGTCTTGATGTTGTGGGGGGAGTAATTTCAAAGTCATTATCATATTCAAATTTTTCTGGTACATTAAAATTAGAGAGTTCAGTAATTCCCTGAATTACATTTATTATTCTATTTGCTGAGGTTGGATTATAAAATTCATTTCCGCTTTGTGTGGCACTTATTATCACCTCACCAACATCAGTAATTGAAAGCTTATTATCGGTTAAATTACTTGACCCAAGATCACTTTTAGAAAGATCAACAGTTAGATTTGAATCAGATGAAGCATTGATGGTAAATTCTAAATTGTTAGCATATCTAATCTCTGTTGGTGGCTCAGGATTAAAACTTATGTTTTGATTCAATTTTACAACATCAAGATAGGAATTGTGGGTTGCAGGTAAATAATTTGGATGATCATTTTCAACTGTAAAATAAGTTATAGACACTATCCCAGTTTGACTATTTGTAACTAAGCTGTAATTTCCGAGACTTCCTGAAATTGTTGCAGCTGAGCCTTCAGCTACCTCAATGTATACAGGCGCCCCAGATGTCGAGGTTGCAGATATTGGAATTGAGGTAAAATCCTTTAACGGCTTTTCAATCGGTAAATCAGATGGTATAATTACCTGACTAGATTTGCGAACAGTCAAATAAACTGAAACTCTTTTAAACTCATATAGATCTGATTCTTCAAAATCAGCATAAAGGGCAATCCTTCCATTATGGTTCAAATCAACTATTCTTCCGTCAACACTTGCAACACTCCTATTTGAAGATCTATATTTGATTACTCCATCAAAGTCAGCATTATATGTAGGCACTATTAATTCAAACTGCCCGATGGTAATTACCTTGATGAGAATAGAATCATACCAAGAAATATCAAGTGATCCTTTGTTGATGGTTAGTGTAGCTGATGCAGATCCTGCAAGGTATAGGTTTGACTCCGCAAGATTAACTGTTATAATTGAACTACCTCCCTTAATTATCGAAACATTATCATTGCTGATACTTGCTATGGAGGTATCAACAATGGAATAGGAAAATACAGCTCCATCAAAGGATTGAGCGGAAAGGGTGAAATCTTGATCGCCAATACTTTTAGTAATATCATCAAATACAATTTGAGGATTCCCTTTATTAATCTTTAATGTAGTCTGAGCGGTAATTCCATTATAATTTTCCGTGGGTGCTATACTCACAAAGACTGTAGTTTCACCAACACCCTCTATTTTTAAATTTGTACCATCTGAGGTAGAGGCTATATTGGTGTCAGAGATAGTGAATGTTTTCGTCCCATTACTGTTGGAGTTAACAATTGGAGTAAAATCTGCATCTCCATAATTTTTTGTAATTTCTGGAAAATCAATTGAAGGTGTACCCTTGTCAATTGTTAGATTTATAACCTTAGAAATAGGATTATAATAATCATCGGGAGTATGAGAAACGGTAATACTTGTGCTACCTGCTTTTAGTACATTTAAAATATTACCAGTTATACTAGCTTTAGTTCCGTCTGCAATTGTGTAAGTAAAATTGGAAGTAGTATTGCTATATGATGCGCTTAGGGTATGTTCAAGGTCATCTCCAAAAGTTAATTCAACATCATCTGCATCAATATTAATATCTTTTTTATTAATTGTTAATGTCATATTTCCACTACCTGAAACACAAGGACCGTCGTCTTGACTTGCTGTCACTGTAGTAATTCCAGGTTTAATAATAGAAATTGCCCCAGTTGATGAATTTATTGTTGCAATTGTATTATCTACAATAGAATATATTATTGGAAGTGATCCATTATCTGAAGTTGCAGAAACAGTAAAGTTTGTGTCACCATAAGTTTTTGTTTCGTTATTAATAGAAATAGATATCGTTGGTGAAGAATAAGGTTGACCCCATTGTGGCTGTAGAGCATTAGTAAAAGAAGCATTGGCTCCATTGTCGAAGTCATTTGGTTTCGATGCAATATTTGGAACACCCATAGAGGAAAGATTTTGGGTATATGAAGTTGCTTGATAAAACATTCGATTCATATTGGTAACACTTGATGTGTTAAAACAGGATATATCTTGATTAAAAGCTGTGGCACCATTAAATATTGTAGCCATATTAGTAACATTTGATGTTGTATTCCATGGTAATGGTCTATTTGATTGACCTGATGCCTCACCATTGTTAAAAGAAGTTGCTCTATCAAACATTTGGCCAATATTTATGGCACTAGACATGTCCCAGCTGGATAAGTTATGATTAAATGAAGTCGCTCTTCTAAAAATTGCCCTAAAATTTGTAACCTTACTTACATCCCAACTTCCAATGTCTTGATTGAAAGGCATAGAAAAGCCGCCGTCCCCAGATCTCCCAAACATAAATGACATATCAGTGACATTTGAAGTATTCCAATTTCCTATTGGTTGATTAAAATCGCGTGCTTGATAAAACACTCCAGCCATATTAGTAACATTTGAAACGTCCCAATTATGTAAAGGCTGATTAAAACTATATCCATTAAAGAACATATATGACATATCAGTGACATTTGAGGTATTCCAATTTCCTATATCCTGATTGAACGATGCTGCATTAGCGAACATATATTGCATCCATGTTACATTTGAAGTATCCCAAGAACTAATGTCTTGATTAAATGCTGGAAAATTTACGAATAAATAGGACATTTGTGTAACAAGAGAAGTAACTACTCTATCAAAATCGGTATCAGTTCTAGGTTTTGCATAAAGCGAAGTAACATCATGAGCCGTATAGGTAAGCCCGTTTACAATACCTGTGTCCCCAGCAACACAATCAGTACATTTTACGGTAACACCATTTGAGTCAAGGAAAAAATTACCTTGAGCGAAGCCAAGTGTGCTTATTAAAAACAATAGCCCGATATAAAATATATTTCTAATTTTCA
>ERZ802830.1003-NODE-1003-length-27623-cov-8.60516_pt1 | contig 27623 bp, 32 predicted proteins | sample MGYA00345654_ERZ802830 | MGnify/ENA primary metagenome ERZ802830 (study PRJEB30503, sample SAMEA104212375) | marine metagenome | biome: Westerlies Biome; feature: [SRF] surface water layer (ENVO:00010504) within the epipelagic zone...; material: water...
ATATAGATTATTTTGATATTTTTAAACAATCAGAAAGAATGAAGAAATATATTGATGTATTTAATTTTTTAAAAAGAAAAGAATTTATATATCCTTGTTTTGAGTCAGCGGAAGAACTTTCTTTAAAAAGGAAGATCTTATTGAAACAAGGAAAACCTCCAATATACGACAGATCATCACTAAAACTAAAAAAATCTGAAATTAGTTCACTTATTTCCTCTGGGAAAAAACCACACTGGCGACTTAAATTAAATGACGAGTTAATTACTTGGGAAGATCATATTCATAATAAGGTGATTTTCAAAAATTTATCGATATCTGACCCTGTTATCTTTCGTTCGGACGAGCTGCCTTTGTTTACAATTACATCTGTGGTTGATGATGCTGATTTAAATGTGACTCACATAATGAGGGGTGATGATCATTTAACAAATACAGCAGCACAGATTCAACTTTTTAAAATGCTTGATTCAAAGATTCCGGAGTTTGGACATTTTCCATTAATCAAGTCAATTTCAGGTGAGGGTCTTTCAAAAAGAACAGGAAAAAACTCTATTAATCAACTCAGATCTGACAATATTCTTCCAATAATTATAATTAATTATTTAAGTAAAATAGGTTCTAGCAAGTCAATAGACAATATACTAGACAAAGAAAAATTAATAGATGAGTTCGACCTTAAGATCTTTTCAAAAAATTCTATATTTTTTGATCTGAATGAGCTTTTAAGGTTGAACTCTAGATACTTAAAAGAACTAAGCTTCAAAGAATTAAAAAAAACTTCTAACCCACACTTTAATGAAAGTTTTTGGGAAGTTATTAAATCTAATGTTAATAGCATAGAAGAGGCTAAAGATTGGTATGAAATAATCAACTCTCAATTAATACTAGAAGATAAAGTTAAATTAAATAATGATTTGAAAAAAATTATTTTAGCTGAACTTCCAGAGAAAATTGTTTTAAATACGTGGGTAGATTGGACAAAAAAAATATTAGAAAAATGTGACATTAAACCAAAAGAACTTTACACTAAACTTAGAATTATTTTGACAGGAAAACAGTTTGGTCCAAGTATGAATAATCTTCTAACTTTACTTAACGTTAAAGAAATAGTTAATAGGATAAAGGTTAATAGTGAGTAATAGTATAGTTAAATTATATGATAGTACTCTTAGGGATGGTGCTCAAAGTAAAGGTGTAAATTTTAGTTTTAATGATAAACTAAAGATCTTAGAAATCCTAAATGATATGGGCCTCGACTACATTGAAGGTGGTTGGCCAGGAGCTAATCCAACAGACGACAAATTTTTTAAGTCCTTACCAAAGTCCAGAAGTACAAAAGTTGTTGCATTTGGTATGATGCGAAAACACGGGAAAAGTGCTGCGAATGATCCTAACTTGAATGCAGTTTTAAATTCAGGTGTTGGAACAGCATGCCTTGTTGGAAAAACATGGGATTTTCATGTTCAAAATGCTTTAAGAATCTCACTCAAGCAAAATCTAGAGATGATTCATGATACAATTTCATATGCCTCAAGAAGATTAAATGAAGTAATGTTTGATGCCGAACATTTTTTTGATGGTTTTAAAAATAATCAGGACTATGCATTAGAATCAATAAAACAAGCGTATAAAAGCGGTGCAAAATGGATAGTTTTATGTGATACAAATGGAGGCACACTACCATTTGAATTAAAAGATATTCTAAATAAAGTCAAAGAGATAATCCCAGAGAGATCATTGGGCGTTCACTTTCATAACGATACAGATAATGCTACTTATAACTCTATTGAATCTGTAAGGCTAGGAGTTATGCAAGTTCAAGGTACATTTAATGGATTGGGTGAAAGGTGTGGAAATGCAAATTTAGTTAATGTGGCTGCCAACCTGATTCTCAAAATGAATGTCAAATGTAAATTAACTAGCAAATTAAATAAAATAACAAATGCAAGTAGATTTATTGACGAAACATTAAATAGACAATCACCAAGAAATCTACCTTTTGTGGGTTCTGCCGCATTTGCTCACAAAGGTGGTTTACATATTTCTGCGGTAGAAAAAAATCCTAAATCTTATGAGCATATAGATCCAGCAAAAGTTGGGAATAATAGAGTGCTAGTTGTTTCAAATCAGTCAGGCGTAGGAAATATAATAAATAGGCTTAAAAAATTTAGAATCAAAATTAAAAAAGATGATTTAAGAGTTAAAAAGTTTTTAGATATTGTGAAAAATCAGGAATTTTTGGGTTATGCATATGATGGAGCAGAAGCAAGTTTTGAGCTTTTAGCAAGAAGATCCCTTCAAAAATTTAAAGAGTTTTATAGTCTTGAAAGCTTTAAAGTTTCTGACGAAAAGAGAAAAGATTCTGAAAGTAAATTTGTTCCAATCTCAGAAGCTAGAATTAAAATATTTGTTGAAAAAAATGAATTTTATAGTGCTGCAGAGGGTAATGGGCCTATCCATGCTTTAGATATAGCTTTAAGAAAAGCTTTAATAAAATTTTACCCTAGAATAAAAAGTTTAAATCTAGTTGATTATAAAGTAAGAATTTTGACACCTCAAGATGGTACTAATGCTTTAGTAAGAGTAAGGATTGAATCTTCCAATAAACACGAAAAATGGTCCACTATCGGTGTTTCTCATAACGTAATATATGCTTCATATATAGCATTACATGACAGTATTACTTACCACCTTCTAAAAATTTAAATAAAAATATGCGAATATTGAAGAACTTACCAGAAATTATATTGGTAAATACCCAACTTCCTGAAAATCTTGGAGCAGTTGCTAGATCTATGTTAAATTTTAACTTAAAAAAACTAATATTAGTTTCACCAGATTTTGACTTAAGACATGAAAAAATTAAACCTGTAAGTGCTGGGGCAGACATTGTTATAAATGAAAGCAAAGTGTATCAAAGTTTTGATAAAGCAATTGAAAATTTTAATATTATTATAGCGACGACTAATAGAATAAGATCCATCCAGCAAAAGGCTATTAGTTTTAATCATCTTAAAAGCTTTTTAGATAACAAAAAAAATAAAATTGGAATTGTATTTGGACCTGAGAGAAGTGGATTGGATAATGATAAAATCGCTTTATGCGACTATGTTTTAAAGATCGATACTAATAGGAAGTTTTCATCTTTAAATTTATCGCATGCTGTAAATTTGATTTGTTATGAAATTTCAAAATTTGTAGAAAGAAAAAAGGATATTAATAAAAACCCTCAAACAGCCAAAAAATCTGAACTTATTAACTTTTTGAAACTTCTAATTAATGATCTTGAGGAAAAAGATTTTTTTTTAGTTAAAGAAAGAAAAAAGATAATGACTCAAAAAATCATGAATATATTTAATAAAATTGATTTAACTAGTGACGATATAAAAATTCTGATTGGGATTTTTAAAGCCCTTAAAAAAAGAGGCAAATAAATTTGACATAAGTAATTTAATAAGTATATTCACCTACAATATGACTAGAATTCTTAAATCAAAATATAAAATAGATAGAAGGTTAAGATGTAATTTATGGGGAAGACCCAAAAGTCCATTTAATAAAAGAGATTATCCTCCAGGTTTAAACGGACAAACTAGAAAGAGAAAACCTTCGGATTTTGGTATTCAACTTATGGCAAAGCAAAAACTCAAAGGTCATTATGGTTACATCACTGAAAAACAATTTAGAAACTTATTTTTCAAAGCATCGAACCTCAAGGGTAATACTAGTGAAAATCTCATACAATTGTTAGAAAGAAGATTAGATGCAGCTGTTTATAGAATGAAATTTGTAACTACAGTTTTTGCAGCGAGACAATTCGTTAGCCATGGTCATGTCCTGGTGAATGGAAAAAAACTTAGCATTCCATCATACTCGGTAAAAGATGGTGATGTTATAGAAATTAAAGAATCTAGTAGAGAGATTCCTATAGTACTCGAAGCCATTAGTTCAACTGAAAGAGATACTCCAGAATATATGTCAGTAGATTACGATAAATTAAAAGGTACCTTTTTAAAAGGTCCAAAACTAGAAGAGGTCCCATATCCTGTTGTAATGGAACCTAATCTAGTAATTGAATATTACTCAAGGTAGAATCTATACAGCAACCTTGGATTCTTCTTTTAAGTATTTCAATATATTTTGTGGAGATGAGACAACATAAGGATCATCTTCAGCATCATCTTTGAAGCCGGCTTCAATAAAGCTCTGCATTATTTCATTATTTTCAATTATAACTGCATATCTCCAAGACCTTAAACCAAAACCAAGATTATCTTTTTTAACTAGCATTCCCATCTTTCTAGTAAACTCACCACTACCATCTGGTATAACTTTAACTTTACCAATATCATGATGTTTAGCCCACGCGTTCATTACAAATGAATCATTTACAGAGATACAGTATATCTCGTCAATTCCAAATTCTTTAAAGTCATCGTATAATTTATTAAAGTCAGGAAGTTGAAATGTGGAACACGTTGGGGTAAATGCACCTGGTAAAGAAAAAAGTATTACTCTCTTATTTGCAAAATAGTCAGAGGAGGTCTTCGCCTCCCATTTAAAAGGATTATCTCCTCCTAAAGAGTCATCTCTTACTCTTGTTTGAAATGTTACATCAGGTATACTTCTTATCATGTTAATTCCTTTCTAAACTAGAATAGTTCTAATAATATTAATTAGAATAGTTCTAAATAAAAAATATAATAATGTCTATACCTATTTAAAAAAAAAAAAATATAATAAAAGTATGAAAATTAGTGCTTTAATCATTGCACGCAATGAGGAAAAAAAAATTGAGAATACTCTCAAATCACTCAAATTTGTTAATGAAATAGTTGTTATTCTAGATAGAACTACAGATAAAACAGAGTTAATATGTAAAAAATATACCAAAAAGATATTTAAAGGAAGTTGGGAGTCAGAAGGAGAAAGAAGAAACTTTGGTATTAAAAATTGTAATTATACCTGGATCTTGGAAATTGATGCTGATGAAATTATCAATCAAAGACTATCGCTAGAGATTAGCAACGCAATTAAAAGTAAGTCATTTGATTATTTTTATATAAGATTAGTAAATTATGTTGGAAAAAAAGCAATAAAATATGGGTGGATGGCATGTATGGCACCCGATGGAAAATTTTGTTTATTCAAAAGAAAAAATAAATATTGGATGAATGGGAGAGTCCATCCTAGTTATAAGGTTATAGGGAGAAAGGGTAAACAACTAGAAAATTACATAATTCATAATATGGCAAATAATATTTCAGAGTTATTAAAAAGATTTAATAGAAATACGTCATTTAATGCTGTTGATCTGATTGAGCAGAACTATAACTTAGAAAAATTATTTTCTATCAGAAAGTTGTTATCACGATTTTTTAAATGTTATGTAGCTAGAAAGGGGTTCTTATCAGGAAAAGAAGGTTTAATTATTAGTATTCTGAGTGCAATTTACCCGTTTATTTCAGCAATGAAAGCAAGATATGATCAAAACTAGTTTTGGACTTTAAAGTTTATTTTTTTCTCTTTTAAAATTTCCTCAAAATCACCGCTCTCTGCCATATCTTTTAGAATATCAAAACCACCAATAAATTCTTGATTTATATAAATTTGAGGAATAGTTGGCCAATCTGAAAACTGTTTAATTCCTTGTCTTAATTCATCATTTTCTAAAACATTATAGCTTTTAAAATTTACATTAAAATGATTTAGAATTGCAACAGCATTAGCAGAAAATCCACACTGGGGGAAGTCTGGAGTTCCTTTCATAAAAAGAACAACATTATCATTGTTTAGAAACTTATTTATTTTATCTTTAATATCTTCCATTCACTTTCCTTTCTTTAATCATTGTTTACTTTTGTTGTGAGCATTAATGCATGTAGAGTTGTACCCATATGTTTTCCAAGAGCTTGATAAACTAACTTGTGTTGGTTAATTTTTGATAGACCTTTAAATTTTGAAGAAACAATTTTTGCGTGATAATGATTATTATCACCTTTCAGATCCGTAATATCTATTTTTGCATCAGGTAAATTTTTTTTTATAAGGTTTGTTACTTCGTCAGGTGTTAAAGTCATTTTTTAATCTCTATAAAATTTTTAAACCATTTCTTATTATATGTTATAAGATCTTTTAATGAAATTTCAAACTCATTTCTAATATTAAATGAATTTCCTTCTACTTTCCCAATCTTTTTAATAAATACACCCATCCTTTTGGCGTATTTAACTAATTTTTTTTCATTATTTGTTGTTATAATATACCTTGATGAATCCTCACCAAAAAGCCAATTTTTTTTTTTTATTTCTTCAGGAATACTAATTTTTATACCTAGTTTGTTTTTCACACATAATTCTGTTAAAGCCATAATAATACCACCCTCAGAAACATCGTGACAGCCAGAAATACCAACCTCTCTTATAGTGTTATAAATAAAATTACCATTTTTTATTTCATTATCAAAATTGATAGATGGAGGTCTTCCATATTCATCACCACAGATCTGATTATATACAGATAATTCAAGATGTCCTTTTGTATGTCCAATTACATAAATAGCATCATTCATTTTCATGTTAATTCCTGTAACAAACTTTAGATTCTCAATTATCCCAACACCTCCGATTACAGGAGTTGGTAAGATAGATTTGCCTTTTGTTTCATTGTAAAGAGATACATTCCCCGATACGACCGGGAATGAAAGTTTTGTACAAGCAACCTTAATACCCTCAATAGCTTTTTTTATTTGAAACATAATATCCTTTTTTTCAGGATTCCCAAAATTAAGGTTATCAGTAATAGCTAAGGGCTTAGCTCCAGATGCAATCAAATTCCTCCATGATTCAGCGACGGCTAGCTTTGCCCCTAATTTTGGATCAGAATTACAATAAATAGGGTTGCAATCACAGGAAATTGCAACTGCTTTTTTCGAGTTATGGATTCTTATAACTGCAGCATCAGATTCTTCAGAAGAGTAAATGGTATCACACATAACCATATTATCATATTGGCCAAATAACCATTCCTTTGATGAATGATTAGGGCTAGAAATCATATCCAGAAAAGCATCTTTAAGTTGTACTTTTTTCTTTTTTACTTTGACAACTTTTAATTTTTTTCTTTTTCTTGGTCTATCATATTCTGGTGCTGAATCAGCTAGAGGTTTTATTGGAAGTTCACCTACAAGACTATTGTCAAAGTACATTTGCATTTTCCCAGTATCTGTAAGATGACCAACTTCTATCGCATCTAACCCCCACTTTTGAAAAATATCAAAAGTAACTTGTTTTTTTTCAGGCTTAATAACCATCAACATTCTTTCTTGTGTTTCTGATAACATCATCTCATAGGGTGTCATTTTACTTTCTCTGCAAGGAACTTCATTCAGAAATAGTTTAACTCCACAGTTTCCTTTTGAAGCCATTTCAAACGAAGAGGATGTTAGTCCAGCTGCTCCCATATCTTGAATAGCAATTATAGCATCTTCTTTCATAAGTTCCTGGCACGATTCTAGTAAGAGCTTTTCCATAAAAGGATCTCCTACTTGAACTTGAGGTCGTTGATCAATTGAATTGTCATCAAATTCGGCCGACGCCATAGTTGCTCCATGTATCCCATCCCTTCCAGTTTTAGATCCAACGTAAATAATAGGGTTTCCAATACCTTTGGCTTTAGAATAAAAAATTTTATTTTTTTTAACTAAACCAACACACATAGCATTAACTAAAATATTGTTATTATAGGACTTATGAAATGAACACTCTCCACCAACTGTTGGAATACCAACACAATTTCCGTAATCACCAATTCCTTTAACAACACCTTGGAGTAGGTTCTTTGTTTTAGTATTAGATATGTCTCCAAATCTCAGTGAATTTAGATTAGCAATGGGACGAGCTCCCATCGTAAATACATCTCTCATTATTCCTCCCACCCCTGTTGCAGCTCCCTGATAAGGCTCAATAAAAGATGGGTGGTTGTGACTTTCCATTTTAAATACAATTGCGTCATTATCCCCAATGTCAATGATCCCAGCATTTTCACCTGGACCGCATATCACATATTCCCCACTAGTTGGCAGGGTCTTTAACCATTTTTTTGTAGATTTATATGAACAATGCTCGCTCCACATTACGGAGAAGATACCTAATTCTAATAAATTAGGTTTCCTTTTAAGAATTTTTAGAATCAGTTTATATTCAGACTCAGTTAAACCGTGATCTTTGATGATTTTAGAATTTATTAACCCTTTTTCCAAACTCATATTACCTCGCTTAGCCCTTTAAAAAAACTTATACCATCTTCACTACTAAACTTATCAATTGCTCTTTCGGGGTGAGGCATTAAACCTAGTACATTTTTTTTTTTATTTACAATTCCTGCTATATTTTGAATAGAACCGTTTGGATTATATTTGTTACTTATATCACCAGTTTTAGAAGAATATTTAAATGTGATTTGTTCATTATCTTGAAGTTTTTTTAAGTTATATTCATCTACATAAAATTTGCCTTGTGAGTGAGCAATTGGATACTCCACAATGTTTTTTTTGATATTTTTAGTAAAATAACTTTTTTTGCTTTCTATTTTTAAGAAGACTTTTTTACAACTGAATAATTGACTTGAGTTTTTTATTAAAGCTCCATCTAGTAATTTACATTCAGTTAAAATTTGAAATCCATTACATATACCAATTATAGGAACCCCCTTTTTTGCGTGTCTGATAACCTCCTTAATAGCTGGAGACTTTGTTGCTAATATCCCAGCTCTTAAATAATCACCAAATGAAAAACCACCAGGAATAAAAATTACACCCGGATCTTTTATATGACTTTCCTTGTGCCATAAAAACTTAGGTTTTAATTTGAGGCAACATTTGATTGCAACTGCTAGATCTCTGTCACAATTGGAACCTGGGAAATGAATTATAGATACATCCTTATTCACAAATTTATTTTTTTACTACTTTAAAGTTTTCAATTACAGGATTAGATAAAAGCTCTTTGCTAATTTTTTCAATATCAGATAGACCATTATCGGATGAAAGTTTGATATCAAAAAATTTACCTTTTGAAATATTTTCTATATTTTTAAACCCCAGATTATTGATCGTTTTTTTTATAGCCTCTGACTCAGGGTCAAGTATTCCAGTCTTAAACTCGACATAAACTCTATAAATCATTTTTAATCACCTTCTTAAATTCATTTTCAGATAAAACACCAAGTCTATACGCGACCTCTTGGTAAGCCTTATCTACATCACCAAGATCTTGTCTAAAACGATCTTTATCAAGTTTCTTATTAGTTTTAATATCCCATAATCTACAATTATCAGGACTTATTTCATCTGCTAACATCAACAAAGATTCCTCACCATCCCAAAATCTTCCGAATTCTATTTTAAAGTCAACTAACCTGATACTTTGTGAAAAAAAGTAACCAGTTAGAAAATCATTCACCCTAGATGAAATTGATATTATTTCCTCTAGTTCCTGATGAGAAGCCCATTCAAATACAATTATATGCTCATCGGAGATGATAGGATCGTTTAAATCATCATTTTTTAAATAAAATTCAATTATAGGTCTTGATAAAACCTTTCCCTCTTTTATCCCAAGTCTTTTGACAAGCGAACCAGTGGCAACATTTCTTACAACAACCTCTATAGGAATAATTTCTAGTTTTCGTACTAATTGTTCCCTCATATTGAGTCTTTTAATAAAATGATTAGGAACATTTATTTCGGATAACCTTGACATCAGTAACTCAGAAATAAAGTTATTCAAAACCCCTTTTCCGGGGATTGTTGATTTTTTTTTATTATTAAAAGCTGTAGCATCATCTTTGAAATATTGAATGAGAGTATTTGGTTTTGAACCTTTATAAATAATTTTAGCTTTTCCTTCATAAATTTTTTCTTTATTTTTCATTTAGAACTCTCTCAAATATTCCATCAATATTCTTAAGGTGATATTGTATATTAAAAATATCTTCAATTTCTTTTTTATTTAGAATCTTTGATATTTTTTTATTTTTAATAACGATATTCTTGAAATTTTTATTTTTTTTCCAGGATTCCATTGCTGAATTTTGAACAATTTTATAGGCATTTTCCCTTGAAAAATTACCTTTTTCTAATAATTTTAGCATTAATCTCTGTGAGTTATAAAGGCCATTAGTTTTCTCTAAATTTTGTAGCATCATCTTTTTGTCAATTACTAAATTTTTTATTACCGATGATATTCTATTGAGCGCAAAGTCGGTTAAAACTATGGAATCGGGCCCGATTGTTCTTTCTACTGAGGAATGCGAAATGTCTCTTTCATGCCATAAGGCAATATTCTCCATAAAAGGAATTGCGCTAGACCTTATTACTCGAGCTAATCCTGTAAGATTTTCACTGAGAATAGGATTTCTTTTATGGGGCATCGCAGAAGAGCCTTTTTGATTTGGAGAAAAATATTCTTCAACTTCTCTTACTTCACTACGTTGAAGATGTCTAACTTCAACAGCTAGATTTTCTATTGATGAAGCAAGTAAAGCTAAACATGAAAAAAATGATGCATGTCTGTCTCTAGGTATTATTTGAGTTGATATTGACTCAATTCTTAAATTGAGTTTTTTGGCAACATAGGATTCTACGTAAGGTGCAATATTAGCGAAAGTACCAACCGCTCCGGAAATAGAACAAATAGAAATTTCTTTTTCTGCGGAATCTAATCTTTTCAGGTGTCTTTTGAATTCACAATATTTCCCTAAAAGTTTTAAACCAAATGTAGTAGGTTCAGCAAAGATACCATGACTTCTACCAATACATGGAGTTGATTTATGCTCTTGCGCTCTGACTTTAAGCATTTCTATAAGACCTTTTAGTTCTTCTTTTATAATTTTTGAGGATTGTTTTAGTTGTATAGATAATGCGGTATCAATGATATCTGATGAGGTAACCCCCATATGGATGAATTTAGAGTCAGTGCCGACATTTTCAGCAATATTAGTCAAAAATGCTATAACATCATGCTTTACCTCTTTTTCTATTTGATCGATTCTATCAACATTAAAACTTGAATTAGTTCTTATATTTTGAAGAGCTTTCTTTGGGATTAAACCTTTATTTTCTAAAGCTTCGCATATAGCAATTTCTATATCTAACCAGATTTTAAATTTATTTTCTGGTTCCCAAATTTTTCTTATTTCTTTTCTAGAGTAACGTGGAATCATGATTGAATGTAAGGTGGATAATTAAATTTTTTTCTTGATGCTGTGAAAATTTCGAATCCATTCGAAGTTACTCCTACTGAATGTTCAAACTGAGCAGATAGTGACTTATCTGAGGTTACAGCAGTCCAACCATCAGATAAGACTTTAACATTATAGTTTCCAATATTTATCATTGGTTCAACTGTAAAAAACATTCCTTCAATTAGTTCAACGCCCTCTCCTGGGTTTCCAAAGTGAAGAATACTTGGTTGATCGTGAAAAACTTGTCCTAAACCATGCCCGCAGAAATCACGAACAACGGAATAATTTTTTCTTTCTGCAAAAGACTGTATGGTATGTCCAATATCACCGGTTGTAATCCCAGGTTTTATAATTTCTATACCTCGCATCATAGCCTCATAGGTTATCTCAACCAACTTTTTAGCTTTAAGTTTAACCTCACCGACATAAAACATTCTACTTGTATCACCATGCCAGCCATCTAGTTTGGGTGTAACATCAATATTTATTATATCACCTTCACTGAGAATTTTTTCACTCGGTATACCATGACAAACAACATGATTCACTGAGGTGCAAATAGATTTAGGAAAACCTTTATAATTAAGTGGGGCAGGGATAGCCCCTTTAGATACTTGGAACTTATGGCACAGTTCATCTAATTCTGAAGTTGAAACTCCTGGTTTTACATATTCTGTGATATAATCAAGACAATCTGCAGCTAAGCCTCCAGCTTTTCTCATATATTTAAAGTCTGATTCGGTATGTAATTTAATATTATTTGTCATTCAAGTTGTTAATTTATAATATAATGATGAAAACTTACAGCAAAAATTTTAATGAAAACAAAAAGAAAAACCGCAAGTATAATTATCATAGGAAATGAAATTCTTTCTGGTAAAACTCTTGATACAAATTCTAATTATATTGCTAAAAAACTTAGGTTGAAAGGCATTAAATGCAACTCAATAAATATCATATCAGATGATGAAAAAATTATAATTGAAAAAGTAAATAAATTAAAAAAATCTAATGATTATATTTTTACCACTGGTGGAATTGGACCGACTCACGACGATATAACATCAAGCTCTATTTCTAAGGCTTTAAAATTACCATTTGAGATAAATATTGAAGCTAGAAATAGGTTGGAAAAGCATTATTCAGATGAAGAGTTTACTCAGGCAAGACTTAAAATGGCATACATGCCTAAAGGTTCAAAGTTAATCGACAATCCAGTAAGTATAGCCCCAGGTTTTATAATTGAGAATATACATGTTTTTCCTGGGGTTCCAAAGATTTTAGAGGTAATGATAGACGAATTTTTTAAGAAAATAGATAGTGAAAATTTATTTTACAAAAAAACAATTTCAACTATTTTATCAGAGGGAATAATTGGTGATTATCTGAGTGAAATACAAAAAAAATATAAAGATTTAGAAATAGGAAGTTATCCATATTTTAAAAAAAATGCATTTGGAGTTTCAATTGTCTTTGTTGGTGATAATGAAGAATTAATTAATAAGTCATGCCTTGAGGTTTTCGATTATCTAAAAATTAAAAACGGGAGGCCTCAGTTATTTTAGCTTGTCTTTTAAGGTTTCTTTTATAAATTCTTGGTAAATATTTTCTGTTAAATTTTTTAAATTTTTTTTACGCCAATTATTCAATGAATCAAGAAAAATTTTCTTAACATCATCATCAGAAAAGTTGTTTTTAAGATTGTCTTTCTTTGATTCAATATCTTTTTTAATGTTATCAACTTTATTCAATTCAATCTTTTTGAATTCAAGATTAGACCAATCACCAGTCCTACTTTTTGGATTGACATCTAACTTTTCCTCAATTAAACCTTTATTAATATTAATTGAATTTTTCTTTTCTATTATAAGATTATTTTTGATTTCATTATCTTTTTCAGAAACGTCTAATTCGTTATGCGCGTCTTGAATTAGATTGAAAATAGATTCAAGAACATCATTAATTTTTCTTTTTTTATTCATTTTATAAATTTTTTTAAAAATTTAATATATAATAACCTTAAATTTTAACAATTCACAATCTTAGTTTATTTTGACTCTTATGGATATTTTGAAAATTTTTGAGGAAAACCTTTCTTATTTGGCTATAGGAGCTATTTTAGTCATTTTTTTATTAGGTTTAAAAAATAAAGATAAAAAATCTGTAGATTTAGTTGAAAAAGAAGAACCTATTGAACGTAATGTTGATATTGATCTTTTAAAAAAGTACGAGGAGAAATTGATAGTGCTTAAAGATTTGTACAAACAAGAATTAATTGATTCTAATTTATATAAAAAAAAAATTGAGTTAATAGTGAAAAGAGTAGAAGATATATTTGGAAAAGATTTCAGCTCGTTTCCTAGGTTTCAACAAAAAATAGTTATGGAATCGCTTAAAAAAGATATACAATCAAAAGTAAAAGTAAAAGTGCATTCGGATGTTGCTGAGGAAAAAAGTATAGACAGCTTAATAGATGCTGTTGATAAAAGAATTAATAGAGGAAAAAGAATATGAGAAAAAAAAATTCTGATATTATTGATGAAGTAAGAAAGTCGGTTGGGTCGAAAACTTCAAAAGTTAAAAACTTTAATGAGAAAGAGTTATCTGATGATTCAAAAGAAAAAGATATGATAAAATCAATAGTTGAAGAATGGCTTGAAAAAAATGCAAAAGAAATCACGAGAGATATTCTTCACAAAGAAATAAAGGACTTATTTAAGTAAAAATTATTAAACTCTAAAATTTAAATTATGAGATAAAACTCTTGTATATTAGTTTTTATTTAAACGCTTTTATATTGTTGTTCAAATAGGACTTTAAACCCTTACCAAATTCTAAGTTTTTTTCATAAAGTTGATAACTAAGTAATCTAAAAAAAATATTTTTTTATTATTGAGTTTGTGACTTTTTTCACCCCAAGATTTCCTTTAAAAAAATAGATACAAAGGAAAAAATTATAAACTTATTCAATTATTAATTAATAGACAGATTTTAATTGGAACGATTTTTGCTAATAGTTTATAATGACAAATTTTAATAATTCCTCTTCTCCTAATTATGAAAAAATTATTAATCCAATTAAAGATCAAATCATTGGTAAAGCAATAAATTTTCATAAAGAGGGTAATATCGCAGAAGCTTTAAAACATTATCAATTTTGCGTTAATAAAGGTTTTGACGATTATAGAGTCTTTTCAAATTTTGGAAATATATTACAGCAACTTGGTAAATTGGAAGAGGCAGCAATACTATCACGCAAAGCAGTTGATCTAAAACCAAATTTAGCACATGTACATTTTAATTTGGGAAACATATTGAAAGAACTTGGAAGATTGGAAGAAGCAGAAAAATCACATCGCAAAGCAATTAAGCTCAACCCAAACCTGACACAGGCGCTTAACGCTCTGGGAGACATATTGTTAGATGTTGGTAAATTAAAGGAAGTGATTCTTTTATCAAAATCTAAACTTGAATCAAAATCAATCACACCTGAGGATAAACTAAGAGCTTTAATACAAATAATCTGCGCTAATTTACAAAAAGGAGATTTTCCAGAAACCTTATTATACCTAAATAAAATTAATGAATTAATAGAGCAAGGATTACTCTATATTATTAAAGATATAAAAACTAGGCAGCATTCATGGTTCTTAACTCAATTTATTTCCTCAATATATAATGAGCTTGAGAAAAACAGTCATAATTCTTATTCAGAAAAAATACCCCATATTGGAGAAAGTCATTGTCTTTCTTTTGCTCATCAAACTCTATCTATATCTTCAAAAGTAAAAAAAATTCAACCAGTTATGATAACAGGAGGGAAGGCATGGCATTTTTCTAATAGTAAGAATAACAACTGGAAAGAATCTTTAACTCAACAGATTAAAAATCATACTTATTCTAATGAAATACTTATTTCTTTTGGAGAGATAGATTGTAGAAAAAATGAAGGTATCCTTTCTTACGTAATGAAAAAAGATAAAGATATCTCAGAAGTGTGTAAGAAAACTATTAATGGTTATTTAAATCATATGGAACTCTCTCTATCTTTCCAATACCCAAAAAGATTTTACTTTGGTGTTCCAGCACCAACAATTAAAGAAGAATCACAGGATGAATTGGACAAAAAAAGAATTGAGCTAATCAAAATATATAATTTAATTCTAAAAAAAGAAGTTTTATCAAGGGGAGCATATTTTTTAGATGTTTATGATTTGACTTCTAACTTAAATGGAGAAAATAATAATAAATATATGTGCGACAAAATTCACCTTTCTCCGAAATGTCTTTCTATTTTATTTGAAAATCACCTACACAAACCTTAGATTTCATTCATAAAGATTTCTAAAAGGCAGTTATGTTTCTTGTTTAATTCATTATTCATTATGATATAAAGGATTTAATATTAATAAAATTACTAGGGAAGAATCGATAAAATGAGTTTGACTTCAATCACATTAATAAGTTTAAAAATCGTTTTTAATTCCCAGTTAGTAGGACTTGCGAGCGTGCTGAAATTGGTAAACAGACAGGACTTAAAATCCTGCGGGTGGTAACACCCTTGTGGGTTCAAGTCCCACCGCTCGCACCATTATTGTTATGTTTAGAATTAAAATTTTATCAGTCACTATTTTTGTGTTTTTATCTCTAAATGCTTTCTCACAGGCACTTGAAGAAAAGATAGAAAAGTTCTTACTTGAAAATCCAGAAATTATCTTAAAATCTTTACAAAATTTTGAAGAAAAAAAAGCTAAAGAACAGGAAGTAACTAATGAAAAGATAATTAATGAAAATCTAGATAGTTTGACAGATAGTAGTAATGGATTGTATGACGGAAATATAAGCTCAAAAAAAATAATTGTGAAGTTCTTTGACTACAATTGTTCTTATTGTAAAAAAGCGCACACTGATATTCAAAAGCTACTTAAAAAAGAAGATATCAAAGTTTTGTATAAAAATTTTCCTATACTATCAGAGAATTCAGTCTTTTTAGCTAAATTAGGAATATTTATTGCTGAAAAAGATATTGATAGCTTTAATAGGTTTTATAAAATGGTTAACGAAAATAAAGGGCGTCTAAGTAAAGAAAAATTATCTGAAATTACTAAAAAACTTGGTGTGAATTTAGATGAACTAAATGATGAGCAAGTTAATATTAGATTGGAAAAAAAACTAAAAATGGATGTTGATTTGGCTAATAAGCTAGGGCTTAGAGGAACTCCTGCCTTTGTAGTGGGTAATCAAATAATATTTGGTTATGTGCCAGCTGATGAATTGCTCAATAAAATGAATTAACAATATAGATTATTTTTTGTATTTGTTTTAAATTTTGCAGCGAAACCATTGCTGTATAATATTTTCTTTCCATATTGACTGAGAAAAATATTATGATTTACAAGAGCATCCATTTCTCTCATATGCTTTTTTGTTCTTAATTCATAATCAGAAAAAACTCCTTGCTCTTCCTGTAAAACATGGATTATCTCATGCATTAAAATTGCTCTGTGACAGACATCATTAAGTGGGTCAAGTGTATTAGATAAAAAAATCTTATATTTTGGCTCAATAGGTGTGTATGCTAGAATTTCACAGTCCATTTTACACGCTAACTGAGAAAGTTCTTTTTGTTCAATAAATTCTATAGATGGATATTTAATTGGATTTTTGTAATCGGTATGACTTGTTATCCATAAAAGTAATGCTACTATTAACTCATTTATATTTTCAAACTTTTCCATAATGGTATTTATCAAATGAAAAACAAATTATTTACCCATAAATCTCTTCCTGAAATGTACCATATTGAAGTAGATAAGCATAACAAATTATATGTTGAGGTGAGTGGAAAAAAAGAAGGTATACCTGTTATATTTGTTCATGGAGGCCCAGGTGGACAATGTAGAAGTGAGCACCATTCTTTATTTGATCCAAATATATTTAGATCAATAATCTTCGATCAACGCGGTTGTGGTAAGAGCACCCCCTACAGAGTACTAGAAAAAAATAATACAGAATCTATCGTAGATGATATTGAAAAAATTAGAGTTTTTTTTAACATTGATAGATTCTTAATTGTGGGAGGTTCATGGGGATCAACTCTTTCAATAAAGTACGCACAAAAGTTTCCAAACAATGTTATTGGAATCCTTTTAAGATCTGTCTTTCTTGGTACAATGAAGGAGATAGATTGGGCATTTATTGATGGTCCAAAAATATTTGCACCTAACCTTTATGCAAGTTTTAGTGATTTATTCGGTAAAGGCAAAAACCTTATTGAATCATATTATGAAAAGATAGTAATTGAAAATTCTAAATTACATTCATGGATCTGGCATGATTACGAGAGAATATTATCACAAATAAATCCAGACAAATATTATTTTGATAATGAAGAAGAAATAATGAGAAGAAGTGGGCTACCAAACTCACCTTTTATGGAGTTACATTATATAAAAAACAATTTCTTTATGGAGGATAATGAAATCTTGAAAAACATAAAAATAATATCAGATATTCCATCCTACATTGTTCAAGGAAGATATGATTTAATTTGTCCACCAATAAATGCCTATAATTTGTCTAAGAATTGGAAATCTTCAGAGCTAGTTTTTGTTAACACAGCAGGGCACTCATCTTCAGATGAGGGAATAATAAATACTATGCTTCAGGGATTAAATAAATTAGTTAATAATATTTAACTCAAAAATTACGTAGGAATTAACTTCTGTTTTAAGTAATTTTTTTTTTAAAACTTTAAAATCATTTCTTGAAAGAAGCTGACCTAAAGACCAAACAGAAGCTCCTCTAATTATTGGTTCAGTATGGTATAAATAATTAATCAAATTATCTATTAAATTTTGATTACCACTATTCCCTACACATATTATAACATTCCTTAGAAACCTGATCCACCCAATCCTTTTGATTGGAGATTTATAAAAAAAAGTATTAAAATCATCTTCATTCAAATTCAAATAAAATGAGAGCTCTTTAGGATCATCCCCAATGAGTTTTTTTTCTTCAGTTTTGGAAGAAAACTTATTCCATGGACAAATTGAAAGGCAGTCATCACACCCGTATACTTTATTTCCTATTTTTTTTCGTAAACTTAGTGGAAAAGGTCCTTTATGTTCGATAGTCAAATATGATATGCATTTTCTTGCATCTATAACATTTTCTTTAAGTATTGCATCAGTGGGGCAGACCTTTATACAATCATCACAACTACCACAATGATTATATTCTTCGATATCATTAGGAATATCGATAGGTAGAAATATTTCTGAAAGGAATAACCATGATCCATATTTCTTAGAAACTAAATTTGTATGTTTACCTTGCCAACCTAAACCAGCTGACTGAGCTAGTTGCTTTTCAAAAATCGGTGATGTGTCGACAAATATTCTAGAATCGAGTTTATATTCACTAGATAACCATTTTTTAAATATTCCTAATTTCTCTTTGATTATAGTATGGTAATCTTCATTTTGTGCATAAACACTAATATTTGCATAATTTATTTCATTATTATGTACAAGTGGATTATAGCCTGGAGAATAATTTAGTCCTAAAACTATAACAGTCTTTACTTCATTCCATATTTTAAATGGATTTTTCTTGGCTTTTTGATGATTTTCTAACCAATACATATCACCATGATATTTTTTTTTTAAAAACAGATTATAATTATCTATGGTGTCTTTATTCACCTTTGGTTTTGTTATACCAACAACATCAAAACCAAAGCTTTGTAGTTTTAAACAAATTTTATTTTTTAAATCGTTCATTTTTATTATTTTATAAATATTATAGATCTAAGATGATCAAAAAATCAAATAAAGCAGTACTACTTCTTAGTGGAGGGTTAGATTCTGCAGTTGTATTGTCCATTTGTAAAAAACTTGGTTATGAGGTTAATGCTATTACGTTTGACTATAACCAAAGACATAAAGTTGAATTAAATTGTGCAAAATGGCAAGCTGAATATTTTCAGTGTATATCACATAGAATATTTAAACTTGATTTTTTTGGAGGCTCATCATTGACTGATAATATTGATGTGCCAAAAAATAAAAATGTAAAAAATATTGATTCCGGGATCCCAAATACTTACGTACCAAGTAGAAACATAATTTTTTTATCCTTCGCTTCAGGTTTTGCTGAGTACAAAAATATAGAGAAAATTTTTCTTGGAGTTAATGCAGTTGATTATTCAGGCTACCCTGATTGTAGAAAGGAATTTATTGATGGATTTGAAAATTTAATAAACTTTTCAACTAAGAAAGGCTTAGGAAATAAAAAATTTATTATTGAAACTCCACTTATAAATTTAAAAAAAAAGGATATAATTAAGATTGGTTTTGAAAATGGAGTAGACTTTTCTCATACATCAAGTTGTTATGATCCAATTAATGGAAAAATCTGTGGTCGTTGTGATTCATGTCTACTGAGGAAAAAAGGGTTTGAAGAAGCTGAAATTGATGATCCTCTTTGGAGAAAGTAATTGATATATAAAGTTAAGGAAATATTTAAATCGATTCAAGGTGAAGGTTATCATGTGGGAAGAAATGCAGTATTTGTTAGATTCTCAGGTTGTAATCTATGGAATGGGAACATTTATTCGAGAAAAAATGCTATATGTAATTTCTGTGACACTGACTTTGTTGGTACTGATGGATTGAATGGAGGAAAATATAGTTTAGACCAGTTGGTAAAAAAAATTAATATGGTTTGGAATTCAACATTTTCTAAAGAGAAAAGGTTTGTTATTTTTACCGGAGGTGAACCTTTGCTTCAAGTAAATCAATCCCTTGTGAATGAGCTTAAAAGTTTAAATTTTTATGTTGCACTAGAAACTAATGGAACATTATGCACAAATATTAAATTTGACTGGGTTTGTGTTAGCCCAAAAGAAAATTCAATATGGAAGCTAAAAAACGGTGATGAACTTAAAGTTGTATATCCACAAAATAAATTTAATCTTAAGAATTTAGAAAAGCTAGATTTTAAATTTTTTTTTCTACAACCAAAATATGATGCTTTAAAAAGGGTAAATCTGGTTAAAACGTTAGATTATTGTAAATTAAATGAAAATTGGTTCCCAAGTTTTCAGATTCATAAAGTGCTTAGGATTAGTTAATGATACTATATAAAAAATATTATTTTGATGCAGCCCACTATATCCCAAATTTTGAGGATGGGCATAAAAATAGAAGGATTCACGGTCACAGTTATGAATTAAAGGTGTTACTTTCTGGAAAGGTTAACAAAAAAACTGGGTGGATTATCGACCTTGATCAACTAGATCCCTATCTTGAAAATATTTTAAAACAATTAGATCATTCTTTACTTAATGACATCGAAGGGTTGCAAAACCCAACATGTGAGAACATTGCTAAATGGATTTGGAAAATTTTGAAGAAAGAAATTAAAAATCTTGAAAGTATAGAAATTTATAGACCAAGAGTTGGAGGTTGTATTTATTCAGGCTAAGGTTTTACCTTCCTTTATAAATATTTATATTAATATCTTGAACAAAAACTTTTTTTGGAATCACACCTTCCTCAAAGAAAACATCAATTGGGATTCCACCTCTTGGATTCCAAAATGATACAACCCTTATCCACTTCGGTTTAGTGTAAAGAATAATCTTTTTTGCAATTTTTATTGTACAATCTTCATGAAATCCGCCATAGTTTCTGAAAGAGAAAAGAAATAACTTCAGAGATTTACTTTCTAATAAAAGCTTATTTGGAATGTAATCAATAATAATATTTCCAAAGTCAGGTTGCGAAGTTATTGGACAAATACTTGTAAACTCAGGGCAAGAAAATCTCACAGAATAGTTTTTATCAGGATGAGGATTATCTACCGGATCCAAAACAAATTTGTCAGGATTATATTGATTCAATACTGTCTTTTTTCCCAAGTATTTAGGTTTTTTTGAATTTTTCATTTTCATTTAAATATAGATTCTTAGTTTTTTCAAATGTATTTGTCAATATTGATTCTCTAATATCACACATCATTTTTTTATAAAATGCTATATTATGTAAGCTTAGAATCATTGATGAGAGTATCTCATTATTTTTAACTAAATGATGAATATAAGATTTTGAGAATTCATTAGATGCAAAGCAATCAATATTTTTATCTAGCGGTGATTCATCATTCGAATATTTAGAGTTTCTTAGGTTTAGCTCACCCGCCATTGTAAATGCCCTACCATTTCTTCCAAACCTTGTTGGAAGAACACAGTCGAACATGTCAATACCTTCTTCAACCGATCTGATTATATCAACAGGTCTTCCAACTCCCATTACATATCTGGGCTTTTTTTCATCTAAATAATCAATAACAGACTTAATTACATTAATCATTTGGTTATGTGTTTCTCCTACAGATAGTCCACCGAGTGCATAACCATCAAATCCTATTTCACATAATTCATTAGCACTTTTTTTTCTAAGCTCTTCGAACATACCACCTTGAACAATCCCAAAACATCCATACCCATCTCTGGGTTTAAATGTATTTTTACATCTTTTTGCCCAGCACATTGAGAGTTCCATGGATTCCTTAGCTCTTTCAAATGAAACAGGAAATTCAGTGCATTCATCTAAAACCATTGAAATATTAGAATTTAAATTAAATTGAATATCAATTGCTTTTTCTGGACTTAGAAAAATTTGTTTTCCATCAATGTGAGATTTAAAATTAATTCCATCTTTGCTTATTTTCTTTAGTTTTGATAATGACCATACTTGGAAGCCGCCTGAGTCAGTTAGTATAGGTTTTTGCCAATTAATAAATTTTTGTAAGCCACCCATTTCTTTTATTAACTTATCTCCTGGTCTTTGCATTAAGTGGTAGGTATTTGCCAGGATAATTTCAGTATCTAGCTTTTTCAATTCTTTTGGAAAAATAGCTTTTACAGAACCAATAGTTCCAACTGGCATAAAAACTGGTGTTTTGATTGTTCCGTGATCAGTTAATATTTCTCCAGCTCTAGATTTTTTTTGTTTTGCAAGGATTGAAAACTTTAGATTATTCATTTTTATTCCAAATAAGACAAGCATCCCCGTATGAGAAGAATCTCATTCTATGTTTAATTGCAAAACTATATATTTCTTGAGTTCTTTTTTTTCCCAAAATAGCATAAATAAGAAGTAGAAGAGTTGATTTTGGAGTATGAAAATTTGTAATTAATGCATCAATAGTATTAACTTTCCAACCAGGCTTTATATAAATATTAGTTTCGCCATCAAAGGCTTTAATACTTCCTTGATTATCTTTAGATGATTCAAGAAGTCTAAGCACTGTCGTTCCAACTGCAAAGATTCTTCCGCCTTTTTTTTTAAAATAATTTATTTTGCTGGCTGATTCTTGAGTAATGACTCCTTTTTCGAAATGCATTAAGTGATCTTCAACAACATTTGATTTTATTGGTAGGAATGTTCCTCCGTTTACATGCAATGTGAGTGTAATAATATTTATTCCTTTTTTTTTAATTTTATCCATCAATCGTTTTGTAAAGTGTAAACTTGCAGTTGGTGCAGCAACTGCTCCAATCTTATCTGCAAAAATTGTCTGGTAATTTTTAATATCTGACTGATTAATTAGTCTTTTTTTTTTTATATAAGCTGGCAAAGGAATATTACCATGAGAGTTCAAAAATTCAATTAGATCTAAGTATCTTAGGCTAAATTTGATTATATAGCTTACGTAATTTTTTTCTTTTTTAATTTCGATTACTTTACAGTAAATACTATTTTTTAAATAAATATTCTGCTCAAGTTGAATTTTTTTATTAGATCTAATAAACGCAGACCACAATTTTTTTTTTTTATCAACTATTTTGTTAAGATTTATTGAGACTTTCGATTCATTGATATAGCCTGTAATATCAGATCTGATAACTTTAGTATCATTTACTACTAAGACGTCACCTGGTCTTAAAGTTTCAATTATATTCTTAAATTTGATTATTTTTAACGGATCTTCAGAAATTAGTAATTTTGATTCATCCCTTGGTTTCTTGGGTCTAAGCGCAATTAAGTCACTATTTATCTCAAAGTCTAAATCCTCTAATTTCATATCAATATTGGAGTTCAATCAATTTGAGAATAAAATCCCTACATTTATCTAATTGTTTGATTTCTATAAACTCATTTGGCTTATGGGCTTGCTTGATACTCCCAGGTCCACAGACAATTGTTTCAAAGCCAATTTCATTAAAAATACCAGCCTCAGTACCAAAACTCACGGCAGATGTTGAGTTTTTTTTAAGTGCCTGTAGACATAGTGATATAAAATCAGAAGAATTATCTGTTAAAAGAGGTGGAAAGTTATTTTTAACCTCTAATTCAATTTTACAGTTTTTAACTTTCTTTTTCATATCTGCTTCTAATTCTTTTAGGAATCTTTTTATTTTATTGATAAATAACTTACTTTCCATCTCTGGCGTATCTCTAATTTCAAATTCCATCACACATTTGTTTGGAATAATATTTACAGCTAAACCGCCATTTATTTTCCCAACATTTAAAGTAGGGTAGGCAGGTGAATATTTATTATTTTTATATTTATTAATCAGCTCACTCTGAATTTCTGATAAATAGTTAATAAATTTACTACAATAATCTATAGAGTTAACCCCATCTTCAGTTAAGGATGAGTGAGCTTCATGTCCCTGAAACGAAACTAAAAAGTTTTTTTTACCTTTATGTTGATTGATGACTTTCATTTCGGTTGGCTCTCCAACCAAACAAAAGTCTGGCTTAGGTTTCAATTTTTTAAGGAATGGAATTAGTTTTCTTATACCCACACATCCTATTTCTTCATCATATGAAAAAATAAAATGTATTGGTTTTTTTAGTTTTTTTTTTTTAATTTCAGGAACTAAAGACAAGCATACAGCAATAAAACCTTTCATATCGCACGTACCTCTACCGTAGTATTTGTCGTTTTTTTTTAATAATTTAAACGGTTCCGACAACCAATTTTGTCCTTCAACAGGAACAATATCTGTATGACCAGAGAAAATGATACCACCATCTTTATTAGGACCTATCATACAATGATAATTAAATTGATTTTTTTCCCCTCGAATTAATTTTCCTTTTACATCAAATCTACCAAGATATTTATCTATATAGCGCATGATATTTTCATTACTGGATTCGCTAATTGTAGGAAACTCAATTAATTTTTTTAGAATATCTTCCATATTAAATTTTAATTATCAAATTGTTCTGCAATTATCCTTTCTTCAAGGTTATGCCCAGGGTCAAATAAAAGGTTCATAAACAATTTTTTTTCAAGTCTGATTTCAAGTTTTATTATATCTGTAAGTTGCATGAAATCAGCTTCTGCTTTTACTGGCCGTCTTTTTGAGTCAATCGCGGAAAGAGTTATTTTAGCGTCATTATTTAATAGGGCACCTCTCCATCTTCTTGGTCTATATGGACTTATGGGAGTTAAAGCTAAAACTTGAGCGCCAACTGGTATAACAGGCCCTCTTAATGATAAATTATAAGCTGAACTTCCTGCTGGTGTTGAAATCAAACATCCATCACCTAAAAATTCTTTAATTCTGATTTTATTATTTATCTGAATTTTTATTTTTGCTATTTTAGAACTATTCCTGATCATTGAAATGTCATTAAATGCTAATGAATTTTGAACATTTCCGTCTTCGTGAAAACTTTTGATTTTGAGTGGATGTAGTTTATATGAAATAGCTTCGGATAATCTTTTATGTAATTCTTTTTCAGAATATTGATTCATTAAAAAACCAACATTTCCTCTATTCATGCCGTAAATTGGTTTTTTACTTTTTAAAAAACTATGTAATGATTTTAATATCGTTCCATCACCGCCAAGTGCAACGATTATATCTGCTTTTTCTGGAGAAACATTTGTATACATCCTTTTAAGTATCTTCAAAGAATTTTTAGCTTCAGGTCTTTCTGAGGAAACAAAGGCAATCTTAGTCATTCTAACCTCCAGTGGTATTCATGAATCTTTCTTTGATATAACTTTTTTTGTTAACATCAAAATAATGTTTTTCTGGTTTATTAAAAATCACATCAGATAGAATTTTTTTTAGCTGAATTTCTTGATCTGTCCCCAAAAATGGAACTAGATCTTCTGAGCCATTATCACCCAGGCAAGGAAAAATTTTACCATTAGAAGTGACTCTTAATCTATTACATGTTGAGCAAAAATGATTTGAAATTGGTGAAATAAACCCAACTGTTAAGTTAATATCTTTACATTCAAAATATTTAGATGGACCAGAAGTTGTATGATTAGATTCAGTTAAACCAAAATTTTTCTCTATGATTTTTTTTGCAAATTCAACAGATAAGTATTGATCCTTTCTTTTTTTCGATATATCACCTATGGGCATTACTTCTATGAAACTGAGGTTAAAGTTATTTGATGAACACCATTTTACCATTTTAATAATCTCGTCATCATTAACATTTTTTAGTAAAACTGTATTGATTTTTATTTTTATACCCAAATTTTTTGCTTTTTTTGTACCATTTATAACATTTTCTAAAATTCCACCGTTAGTAATTAAACAAAATTTATTAGGGTCAAGCGAGTCGATTGATACATTGATTCTCTTCACATCATTTTTAAAAAGAAATTCAGCATATTTTGAAAGTTGGGTTCCGTTAGTTGTCAACAAAATTTCCTCTAATTCCTCTTTATTCTTCTGATAATTTAGAAATTCAATATAATCTTTAATTCCTTTCCTTATTAATGGTTCTCCTCCAGTAATTCTAAATTTTTTAATCCCTAAATTTATAAGACCTTTTGAAATAGTCATAAGATTTTGAATAGTAAGAATTTCTTCTTTTTTAATGAAATTCTTATTATTCAAAGGCATACAATAATTACATCTCAGATCACACCTATCAGTCACTGAAATTCTTACATAATTAATTCTTCTACCAAAACTATCAAGCATAACTTTACAAAATCACTATTAAAATTACTGATTAATTAATATATTTAGTCCATAATAAGTTAAAATTCAAAAAAATGATAATAAAACCAAAAATTAATGACACAAATCTTACAAAAAAAATTTTTGGATATGATGAAAATCTAAAAAAAACATTAATTAATGTTATTGAAGAAAAACCTTTAACTTTATACTTAAATGATCAAGAAATTGTTACAATGATGACAATAAATGATTTCCCTAAATTTCTATCAATAGGTTATTTATTAAATCAACATATGATCTCAAGTAAGACTCAAATAGTAGCTACTGATTATGACGAAGACTTAAAGGTAGTAGTTATTAGAACCAAAAAAAAAACAAACTTTGAGGTTAAACTTAGAAAAAAAACTGTTACCTCGGGATGTGCACAAGGAACTTTATTTGGAGATGTGATGGAAAATTTTGACAAAGTAAAGCTTAATAAAAGAACATTTATTAAAAAAGATTGGATTTATGATCTATCAAAAAAAATCAATAATACACCAAGCCTTTATTTAAAAGCTGGGGCTATACATGGATGTGTTTTATGTCATAAAAATATACCATTACTTTACATGGAGGATGTTGGTCGTCATAACGCTATTGATAAAATTGCTGGTTATATGTTTTTAAAAAAAATCAAACCAAATGATAAAATTTTTTACACAACTGGAAGATTAACTAGCGAAATGGTTATTAAGTCGGTCAACATGAGAATTCCTATTGTTATTTCAAGATCTGGATTTACAGCCTCTGGTGTTGAATTAGCAAGAAAAGCTAATCTTACTTTAATTGGAAGGGCAAAAGGAAAAAGGTTTACAGTATTAAGTGGTGAAAAAAGAATTAGATAAAATGAAGATAGGCGGTGTTATATTATCCGGAGGTAAATCACGAAGAATGAAATCTGATAAGTCTTTGAAGAAAATTAATAATATACCTTTAATTGAAATAGTTTTATCAAAATCAATGGAACAACTTGATTATGTTTTTATAAACTCTAACAATCTTGAGCAATATAATTTCAAGGGTATAAAAATTGATGTGGTTAAAGATTGTATGAATGGCTTCCTAGGCCCATTGGTTGGAGTTCTAACGGGTATGAAATGGTTAAAAGAAAAAAATAGGGATTTTACACACTTAATGAGTTTTCCTGTTGATTCTCCTTTTTTTCCAAATGATATAGTTTTTAAATTCAGTACTTATAAGAATAAATACCAAATAATTTCAGCGAATAGTAGCAATAGAAATCATCCAGTTTTTTCGTTGTGGGATCTTAAACTAGAGGAGGAGCTTGAGTTTTCCTTAAGAAATGGAACAAGAAAAATAGATGAATGTACAAGAAAACAAAAAACTAAAGTATTAAAGACCAAACGTT
>ERZ802830.1007-NODE-1007-length-27531-cov-14.8972_pt1 | contig 27531 bp, 18 predicted proteins | sample MGYA00345654_ERZ802830 | MGnify/ENA primary metagenome ERZ802830 (study PRJEB30503, sample SAMEA104212375) | marine metagenome | biome: Westerlies Biome; feature: [SRF] surface water layer (ENVO:00010504) within the epipelagic zone...; material: water...
AAAAATGGTGGAGCTACGCGGGATCGAACCGCGGACCCCCTGCTTGCAAAGCAGGTGCTCTCCCAGCTGAGCTATAGCCCCATAAATTGAGTCAATAATTGTACTTTATTCATTATTAACTTGCACACCTTATTATAATTTTGAACTAAAAAAAAAGAGCTACTTCAAAGAGGTAGCTCTTTTCTTATCCTCTATTAACTTTTATTAGAAGTTATATGAAAAACCAACTTTCATTGTTCTTGGTTTTTGCGATCTTGCACCTTCAGAAGGAGCTCTTGATATAACATCTTCATTGTCCATAACATTTTCTAAAGTTGCATATAAATCCATTGACTCATTTAATGCTTTTCTTAAATTAAGATCAACAATTCTATGAGCATCGATTTTATTATAGGTGCCACAAGCAGCTATTGAGCATGAACCACCAACGTCTATAACTCTTAAGTTTCCACTAAGACCATTGTCCTTTACAAAACCGGCAACTAGCGACCAAGCTGAGTTTGGTATGTATGGTAAATCGTCTCCAGCTGCAACTGTTCCAAAATAGTCACTATCTGAACTATTATTAAAAGTAGCATCTGTGGTTGTGTATGTAACTGCAATTGGATAGGTTACTCCATCTCCTTCAAGAATCCATGAACCGCTAAACTCAAGCCCATTTACATCAGCTTCACCTCCACTAAATACAGCGGATTCATTAGCATCACATGCAGCCCCACTTACCAAAGTACATTCAGCCGCTAAATTTGAATATTCACTGGAAAAATAGAATACCTCTACATTTGTAGTACCTTCTGAATATCTAAAGCCAAGCTCCATATTATCTGCTTCTTCAGGATCAGCACCAAACATTGGAGTCATACCGCCATGAAAACCAGCAACAAGAACAATATTATCACTGAAGTCATAAGTAGCTCCAAAACTACTTGTGGTGTGATCATTTTCAGCAAATGTATCTCTTACAATAGTTTCTCTAACTGCAGTCAGACCTGGTCCAGCTCCTTCATCCCATCGTCTGTGACGCTGATCATACTCTTCAGATCTATACCCAAGTGTTACAGCTAGCTTACCGAAATCCATAGTATCCTCTAAATAGTATGAAGTAGCACTGGATTCTCTTAATCTATTATTACTTCCACCTAAACCAACATAACCATATAAGGCTGATAAAGATCCATCAGCTGCTTGATCAGCATATTCATATGCTTGAATTCTACTTTCAGAATCTTCCATATCTCGATATCCAAAAGTTAACGCATGCATTCCAACTTCAGTTGATACATTAAATTGATAACCTTCATTTGTATAGAATCTATTGTTATGCTTGTACTCGATTTGGACAGCAAGCTCTCCATCAAGAATTGCCTGAGCATTAGTGCTGCCATTATTAGCATCACTAATTAACTCATTAATGTCATCTCTTTCACCATGATCAGAATTATTATTAAAGTCACTCACTTTAAACCAATCTCTATGGTAATCGTTGCTCCATGAAGTAAAGACAACATCAAAATTATCAAAATCGCCAACATATGTTAATGATGACTGTTCGCCATCATTCATCATAGTATCGTATTTAGTTGCGCCGTATCTCATTCTCGGATTAGCATCAAAGCTAGCTTGACTTAGACCAACATATGACTGATTGGAGGTCTCATCTAAATCAACCATTTTCCATGTTACTGAATGACTGCCCGATTCATATCTAGCTTTAAAGAGTAAATCAGATTTGTCGAAACCTGTATCACCGCCAACATTTGCTATTGAATCAAAACCATCACTCGCATGCTCATGTACTTCTAATAAAGCACCGAAGTTACCTTGTGTACCTCCATAATAAGCATGAGTTCTAGACATTCCATTGTCACCAAGCTCCTGAACAATCCTCCCAGAAGTTGCTTCTGGAATTGGTGTACTAATTAAATTTATTGCACCTCCAATTGTCTGAGGCCCTTGTGATATTACAGCTGGTCCTTTTAAAACTTCAACCGCATGAATTCTTCCAGTTGTAGGAAAATAATATGCAGCTGATGAAGTATAAGGAGAAGGAGCTACAAGAACTCCATCTTCCATGATTGTAACTTTTCCAGATCTTTCTATTGCAGTTCCTCTAATAGAAATATTTGGTCTAAGTCCATACCCTTCTTCTGTTCTCATGTAAACACCAGGAACAGCTGTCAAAATCTTTTGAATATCTGTATCGATCATTTTTTCTAAATCTTCATTAGATACTACTGAAGCAGCACCAGCTAAATCATCTTTAGAGCCAACAATAGTCACAGATTCTATGGCATTCATCTCCATCTCAGCATATGCACTAAGGCTAAATAATGCTAAAAACGCGAATGAATTTAAAACTTTTATATTAATACTCATATTTAAACAGTCTTAATTTATTGAAATTTTGTAAATGATAATGATTATCATTTAGATTTACAAGTATTTCTTCAATTATTTTGGATGCATTGAAATATGCAGTTAATGAATGAATTCTTTGTTTAAAGACTACTTTTTTAGGAATCTAAGCTTTTGAGTTGCCTCTTATTGCAAAATATAAACCTAGTGTGAACAAAAAGATTTGTTCGGTCTTAAATAATTTTGCAGTAATAAACCAGTCAGCGTGAGCTAAATAAAAAGCACCTATCATTATTACGCACACTGCCCCACCTGATAGCCTTGTTAGCAAATTACCAAGTGTATTTGAGAAGAATCCTCCAAGGATAATTCCTACACCTGCACCCATTTCACCAACTGATACAGCTGTAGCTACTAGATCAGGAGCTGGCATACCTGCACTCTCAAACCATTTAACAAGATTTTGAGGAGGTAAAGGCAATTTACCGTATCCATGAAGGAAAAAAGAAGTTCCTAGTGATAATCTTAATAACCAAGGTGTAATACCAAGGAAGGGTTTTGCAATCGAATCTAAAGTTTTATTTAAGCTATCCATACCTTAAGTTTATTTAATAAAGTCTATATTGTCATCTATTAGATTAAAACCATTTATATTTAAAAACCTATGCAATTCATCATTGCCAATATTAATATTCAAGTACATAAGGCCTTTGTTGTTAATCTTTTCCTCTAAAATACAACCCATACTATAGAGTTTTGATCTAATATTGCCTAAAGTTGCATCTAAAGTTACCCAGCCTTTGTAAATACCCTCAAAAAGACTATTACTAATAGCCTCCCTTAATTCCTCTAGCCCAAGGTTCTTTTCAGCAGATATCCAAATCTCTCCTAATGTTATATCTGACTTTGATTGAAAATTTTTATAGTTCTTTAAGTCACTTTTATTATTAATACGTATTTGTGGAATATTAGATATCTCTAACTCCTCAAGAAGAAGATTTACTTGAGTAATCTTAAATCTATAGTCAGGATCTGATATATCTACAACATGCAATAGTAAGTCAGCAGACTTAAGTTCATCCAGTGTTCCTTTAAATGATTCAATGAGTTGAGTTGGAAGATCAGATATAAAACCAACAGTGTCAGAAAATAAAATAGAACTTAATTCTGGATCTATATTTTTTCTAGTAACAGAGTCTAATGTTGCGAATAGCTTATCAGCTGCATATTGTTCATTATCTGTAAGCCGGTTAAAAAGAGTTGTTTTTCCTGCATTAGTGTATCCAACAAGAGCAACAAGCTTATTTCGACTTTTTGTTCTGGAATATTGATTTATCTTCTTTTGTTTATGGCTTTTAGCTAATCTAGCTTTAATAGTTTTTATTCTATTATTAATTAATCTTTTATCTGTTTCTAACTGAGTCTCACCGGGTCCACGCAGCCCTATTCCGCCTTTCTGTCTTTCTAGATGAGTCCAAGCTCTTATTAATCGAGTAGATAGATGAGTTAATTGAGCTAATTCAACTTGTAGCTTACCTATATGAGTTGAAGCTCGAGAAGCAAAGATGTCTAATATAAGACCAGTTCTATCTACAACTCTAACTTTAAAAGCATTTTCTAAATTTCTTTCTTGCGAAGGCGAAAGTGCATGATTAAAAATCACAATTTCTGCACATGTCTCTTCAAGAGATCTTTTGATTTCCTCTATTTTACCTTTCTTTAGAAAATTACTAGCTATAGGCGTTGCTTGTTTGCCAGAAATCTCGTCAAGAATCTGAACACCGGAAGACTTACATAGTTCTTTAAACTCAGCAAAAGCATTAATTGCCGATTGATCTTTTTGAAGTGAGGTAACTTCTATTTGCACTATTATTGCTTTTTGTGGGGTTGATACTGGAATCTCAAACATATGTTAAATACATTGTAGAACCTTTATTAGATTTTTTGCTATTATATTTATTAGGCATTAGTTTTTAATGTTTAGGGGGTTCAGTTATTAATAGAGCAGAGCGTTTAAAAAACTCAAAACAAGCTAGCAAAAAACGAAAAACTATTAAGAAAATAGTTGCTGAAAATAAAGAAAATACATATAGAAAAATAAGAAAAGCTAAAAAGAAAAAAGCTTAATCTAGGCTTTATACTTAAAGCTAGCTTTAAACAATCCAGGGTATTATTGCCTTTCTGGATTGAGGATATTCTTTAAATTTTTCTTTGTACCACTTGTGATTAGCTATAGCTCTTGGAAAAAGATTAGCAAATGTCCATAAGAAAAAGATGAAGCCAGAAAGACTATAAGTAAGAATTGCCCAACCAACCCATTCTAGTAGTTCTCCAAAGTAATTAGGTGATGAAATATATTTGTATAAAAAGGTATCTGCTACATGATAACCAGGACCTTTTTCTTTCCTTAAGTTAATCAAAATATAATCAGATTTTATATTAATAAAAATACCAATAAGGAAAATCAAGATACCAACAATAAAGAATGGTGAGTGAAGCCAATCTAATGAGTAACTAGCAAAATAAAATATCCAATATCCCTGAATTGAAACATTAATAATATTAAAAAAGAATGCTGAAAGAGCTATAGTTATTGGCATTTCTTTACCTGCCATATCTGCTTTAAAAGGCCAAATAAATGTCCTGTGCACATAATGAGTAAGCCAAATTATCAAAAAGATAATATGCACTTGGTTTAGAGAATCCCAAGCTGCAATTGCCAGTAAAAGCATTAGGATGACACATGGCGACTCCATTAAAACCCATCCTAGCCTTGCTGAAATCTTTGGGCCCCAGCCATCTTTTATATGCCTTCCATATGGAGCAACCACAAAAAATAGTGAAATGAAAATAACTACTGCTACAGCTACCCATGTAACTGAAAATATATTAAAAGAACTCAACTATGAACCTCCGATTAAAAAAGGCGAATAAATAATGATAAATCCAATAATTCCATAAAATAATACAGCTAAAAGATCTAAGAATTTCTCCTGTGGCACTACTTCTTTGAATTCTTCAATGGAGTTATAAAAATCAGCAGATGTAAATAATAAAACATAAACACCATATGCATGAAAGATCATTAAAATACCAATAATCCAATTAAAAGGAGCTGAAGTTATTAAAACAAAACCATTGATGAGCACAAAAAATGATTCAAACTGTAAGTAAATATTTTTATTCTTTGGAAGGATAAGCCAATTACAAAAACTGTAATTAAAAGATAATAAGATAACTATAAAAATAGAACAGAAGAAATATAAATATCCTAAAATAGCAATCACGTAGAAAATTTTACATCTTTGTACATATATTATCTAATGGTTGTCTAAATTGGTGGGTGCTTGTATATGAAAGTTTTGTGTCTTGGTGGTAGTGGCGGTATGGGTAGATATGCCACTAGAGCTATTGTTAATTTTAAAGAATTAGAAACTATTACAATTGCAGATCTAAATAAAGATGCTGCTGAAGAATTTGCAAACTCATTTGATGCAAAGGTTCAAGCAATTGGTCTTGATGTAACCGATAATAAAAAACTAGCAGAGGCTCTTCAAGATCATGATGTAGTTCTTAATACCACAGGCCCATTTTTTATATTTGGGGTCCCTATTTTAAAAGCTGCTATTGAAAATAATTGTCATTACATAGATATATGTGATGACTGGGAGCCAACAGAAGAGATGCTTAAGCTAGATTCATATGCTAAGGATGCAGAAATTACAGCAATTATTGGCTTAGGTGCAAGTCCTGGAATTACCAATTTGATGGGCTTAGTTGCTATGGAAGAATTGGACTCAGTAGATACTGTGATTACGGGCTGGGATTTAAGCAGCGTTAATCCTGCAGAAGAATCTTCTCAAATAGGTACCAATGCTGCGATGATCCATGGTATTCAACAAATGACTGGTAAAATAAAAATATTTGAGGATGGCCAACTTCGTATGATTCAATCACTTAAGAAGATTATAATTAACTACCCAGGTAAAGGTATTCACCAAGCAAATATTTTTGGGCATCCTGAGGCAATATCATTTCCTTATCATTTCCCAAAAATAAAAAATGCAATGAATGTGGCTCATGGAAGTAAGAAAATAGATATTTTTATAATAAAAATATTCTTATGGCTTACAGAAAAAAATATCATATCAACTGATACAGCTGCAAATTTTTTTCATTGGTTAGAAACAAAATCAAATAGACCTAGTTTTAGAGATGAAGGAACAGGCTTACCAGCAATTTATGGTCTTGCTCATGGAATAAAAAATGGAAATATTGCTTCTGTTGGAGTAACTTTTAGCACTAATGACTTAGCAAAAGAAACTAGTATGGGTGAAGCAACAGGCCATCCTTTAGCATTAGGGTTAAAACTTTTTCTTCAAGGGAAAATCTATAAGCCTGGAGTCTTTGCGCCTGAGGGTGGAGCAATAGATGCTGAAGATTTTTTTAGTGCATATGCAGAACTAGAAGAGCTTGATGGAGGTCTAGCTATATCTAGATCGTGGGATACATAGTTTTGGATAAAAAGAAAATGAATATCTCACTTATAGGTATGCCCGGAGCAGGTAAAACAACTATAGCTAAGTTACTAGCTACAAAATTAAATCTTGAATTTATCGATAGTGACCATTTAATAGAAAAAAGAAATAATCAATCTATTCAAAATATCTTAGATTCTGAGGGACACGCAGAACTAAGATTAAAAGAGGAAGAAGTTATCTTGAGCTGCTCTCTTGATAATACAATCTTGGCTACTGGAGGAAGTGCAGTCTATAGCAACAAAGCCATGAACCACTTAAATAATCATTCTATTGTTATTTATCTAGATATTCCTATAAGTTTAGTCATGCAAAGAGTTGGCGATTACTCAAATAGAGGTTTTGCAGAACCAAATGGTAAGTCTCCACAAGATGTTTTTAATCAAAGGACAGTCTTATATAAAAAATGGTGCCATTTAATGATAGATGGGGCGTGTGATGCAGATATTGTTGCTCAAAATATTATCAAGGCTGTATCAGATAATTAAATAATAGCCTGTATAAGCAAATACGATGATGGGATGATAATAATCCACAAAATTAAAGCTAATTGAAGAGGTTTTATTGAAATATTAGTAAGAATTTTTTTATCTATTTGTGATCCTATACAAAATAAACCACACAGTAAGAAAGATTGACTAATAAATTTAATAAAGCTCAAGCTTTGAGAATCAAAGTTAATATAGGTGCCTAATAGGATTGCTAATAGAAACAATAAAACAAAAACTGGGAACTGAAATCCTTTAGATTCTTTAATTTGATATTTATAAGATAAAAATAAAATAAGCGGAATAAGCCATAATGTTCTTCCTAGTTTTAAAGTTGCAGCTGATTCAACCGCATCCTCACCATAAATCATTGCAGCTCCAACCACTGAGCTTGTGTCATGAATTGCCATAGCTGCCCAAGCTCCAAATTCTTCTTGCGTAAGATTGAAATAAATACCAGCCACAGGGAAGACAGCTATTGCTATGGCATTTAAAAGAAATATTATTGTTATGCAAGTTAATAAATCTTGAGGTTTAGCTTTTATTATTGGCGCAACAGCAGCCATAGCTGCTCCTCCGCAAATAGCAGTTCCTGCAGCTATGAGTAACACTAGTTTTTTATCAAGGCCAAGAAGTCTGCCAATTAAAACTCCTAAAAAAAATGTTAGTAAAACTAATATAGAAATATAAGGTAAATGAATTGAAGTAATTTTTAATGCAGAATTAAATGATATGGATAGGCCTAGAATAACAATTCCAATTTGAAGTAATCTTGATCCTATTAATTTAGTTAAAAATGTATCTGGAAGATTAAGTATCAAAGAATAAGCAATCCCTATAAAAATTGCAGTAATAGCCGAGCCACTCCAGATAACTAAAGCTGCTAATAGAAAACCAAAGAATAATTTCATTTTTTTATTCTACTCTAAATAAAAAAAACCCCGCAATTGCGGGGTTTTTAGATTTTACTTAATACTAAAAGTCATAAGAAAGTCTTATGCCGTAAGTAGCTTGAGGTCTGGCCCAAATGCTTTTACTCATACCAAGAGGTGCGGTTGCATCACCAACATTCATAACATTAAGTTCATCTGTAATGTTCTGACCATAAATATCTATGCGCCAGTTTGCATCTTCATCATTTGGCGTTATAGCTATTAAAGCATTAAGTTCAGTCCATGGATCAACTTTGTCCCATGCAAGATTAAATAATGAAGTAGATCTTTCGCCTTGATGATATGCATCTAATCTAAAGTCAACATTATAATCAGTTGTACTTAAAGTATATTGCACTCCAATATTTGCCATTAATTCTGGATGTGTAAGAGTGTTACCACCTATATCAGATAATCTTCCATCCATAACAACATCAGATGCACTACAACCTAATGATGCACAAACGATGCTAGCCATAATTTCATAGTATTGTCTTATGGCAAGTGATGGTAAATGCCCTGGTGCTACACCAGTTTGCAAGAAGCTTACTGGAGTAGGAACTCCAGATTGTCTATCGCCATGGAACTCAGCAGGAATCAGAACTCCATCCTGAAGTCCGAAAGGTGCCCATCCGCCAGCTAACCATGTTTGCCAGATTGCAGTTGCGACATCTTTTCTTACAACAAAGACTTCAGCATCAGCTGCGCCTTTCATCATATGCCAGTCACCACAACCAGATGTTAAACAAAGATCAGCATTTACAGGATTTAGAATCATAGTTCCGTCAGCAATTTCTGATGTTTCATAACTCATATTTGCATTAATCATCCATTCAGGTGCCATGGGCGGAATCCATAAGAATTCAGCTTCAACACCACTCATGATTACATCAATACCCTCATTAACTCTCGTTTTATTTTTAATTTTAGTAACTTGATAATCAGATGCATCATACATATAGGCAGATGCATTTAATCTCATTCCTTTTGCAGGAATTTCTCTTTTAATACCAACTTCAAACGCTACTAAATCAGTAGATGGAAAAACTTGAGGTGTATCAGGATATAATTCTGGATCTAGGGCACCATTAAAACCACCGCCTTTAAATCCTTGAGAAATACTTGCATAAACCAGAGTGTTGTCATCAAGTTGATGATCAACCACAAATCTACCTGTAGTATTTTCAAAACTTACCTCAGGATCTCCAACAGCGCCAGCTCCATACCAAGAATCACCAAATTCAGGAATAACATTTCCAGCCATGGGCAGCGCAGTAAATCCAGCACCTGCAGCACCAAAACCTACAACACTTAAGAAAGGCGAGCGTCCATACTGTTCTTTATAATCTTGGGTGTGTCTTAAACCTAGAGTATAACTAGTTTGCTCAGAAGCTTGATAATAAACTTCTCCAAATATTGCCGTACTTCTTGTAGCTGAAATACTGCTTGATCTGTATAAAGGTGCATATAACTGAACTGCACCTTGAGGGAATCCTGTTAGAGCAGTAGGAGGCGCTAATGCTAATGCATCGAGGCCGTTTGCAGCAATATCATAAACACTTAAATTGCTTCCTGATGTATGAATAGCTCCGAGAAGGTAATTCATATCACCATCTAGATTGGATTGAATGCGAGCTTCAAACACTTCTCGCTCTATTTTTGGATTGTATTGTCTATCAAATCCATCCGGATAATTCATGGTATCTGTAATACAACCACCGTAAACTCCAAAAGTTCCATCTTCAAGTTTACAATTTGGTCCATAACCACTCATTGGTACAAAGCCACCTGGGAAGTATGGATTATCTTTGAAACGTAATTTATCCATTTCCTCTGAAGCATAGGATCCAGTTCTATCGTACATTCTGTCTTTTCTCATGGCTGAGAAAGTAGCATCCCAATTATCATTTAACTCATGGTTTACTATCAACATAGAAACATCATTATCAACAATATACTTGGGCAGACCTCTTACATTAGCCTCCCAAAAACCCTGAGGCGCTCCTGACATATCGGTGAAAGGAGTAAAGTCTAATATTCCAGTTAAAACAGCTAAGTTTTCAACGTAGGTAGCCATTGGATGAGTTAGCTCATGCACTAATTCTCCGCCAGGAGTACAACCGACTACTAATGATGGATCTCTTTGACAATATGCATTATTTACATAATGACGCATTGAATCTTCATCGTATGCTTCATGAATAACGGTAATATCAGTTTTATCATTCACATCCCATGAAAGAGAAAATCTCCATGCATCGCTATCTCTATTATTAATATGACTTACAGGTGACTTAGAATAAATGTTCTTAATATCACCATCTCTAGTAACACTCGAAGTTGCAAGTCTTACAGCCATGTTATCTCCGAGGGGAAGATTGAATGTTGTTTTCATTTTTCTTAAATTAAAGCTTCCATTTTCTAACTTGACGCTTCCTGACATTTCACCTAATACAGGTCTTGCAGTAATAAGGTTGATAGCTCCACCAACAGAGTTTTTACCATAGAGAGTCCCTTGAGGGCCTCTAAGTACTTCAATACGCTCAAGATCAAAGAAATCTCCATCTTGCATTGTGTATGAGCCAACAGGTAAATCATTAATGTGAGTTTCAACACCACTTTCAGCCGTCGCAGAGACCGCTAAGTTAGTAATACCTCTAATATTAAAGGATCCTCCAGAAGAATCTCCACCTTGAAAGCTTAAACTAGGTGTGACTAATTGAAGATCTGAACCACCTTCAATCTGTTGATCCTCAAGCATTTGTGCACTTATAGCTGTAACAGCAATAGGAACATCTTGCAGACTTTCTTCAGTTCTTTGAGATGTAACAACAATCTCTTCAAGAACTGCAGTTTCACTTTCAGCAGTAATAACTGATGAAAAGCTTAAAATAGTAATAGTGACAAAAGAAAAACTTAAAAAGTTTTTATATATTAATGAATTCATACTATCCCCCTTAGATAATGAATTATTAGTGATATTAATAAGATAAATAATTTATTTAAAGTTTATTAATAATATGTATATATGAATTTATAGCTAATTTATAGATATTGCAAGGTTTGAAACCTTTATATTTCTAGGATTTTTAGCGCAAAAAGATTTAATATTAAATTATGTCAAATATAGAAAAATTAATTCAAGATTTAACTTTAGAAGAAAAAGTCACTTTGTTAAGCGGCTTTAATTCATGGTATACAAATAAAATAGATAGATTAGGTATTCCTAGTATAAAAATGTCAGATGGTCCTAATGGCGTTAGAGGTGATTCAACCTCCGGAAAGTCTTCTGCTTGCTTTCCATGTGCTATTTCAATTGGATCGACTTGGGATATGAATCTAATTCGCAGGTTAGGAGTTGCATTAGGTGAAGAAGCTAAAATTAAAGATGTTGATGTGCTTTTGGGTCCTACAATTAATATTCACAGACACCCTTTGGGCGGCAGGCATTTTGAAAGTTTTTCAGAAGATCCATTTTTAAGTGGAAAAATTGCTACTGAGTATGTTCAAGGTGTTCAATCTCAAGATGTAGCAGCCTGTTTAAAGCATTTTATTGGTAATGATACTGAATTTGAAAGACATTTAGTAAGTTCAAATATTGATGAAAAAACTTTAAGAGAGATTTATCTTGTTCCCTTTGAGATGGGTATTAGAGAAGGAAATGCAAAAGTTGTCATGAGTGGTTACAACAAATTAAATAATATCTATTGCAGTTCACATAAAGAGCTTTTAATTGATATTTTAAAAAATGAATGGGGTTTTGATGGTTACGTAGTAAGTGATTGGGGTGCAGCACTAGAAACAGAAGAAAATGCCAATGGTGGTTTAGATCTAGAAATGCCTGGGCCTGGGAATGTTTGGGGCGAGCAATTATGTAATGCAGTGCGAAGTAGAAAAGTAGATGAAGATCTTATAAATGATAAAGTTAGAAGAATCTTAACTATTGCTTCATTTTCTAAAAGGTTTGAAAAACCTGACATTAAAGCAGAAGAAAGCAATGATAATAAAGAGCAAAGACAATTATTAAGAAAAGCTGCTGCTGATGGCATGGTTTTGTTAAAAAATGATAATCTTCTTCCGTTAGATCCAACAATAAAAAATCTTGCTGTAATAGGCCCAAATGCAAAAGAAGCACAAATTATAGGAGGTGGAAGTGCAAGCCTAAAACCTCATTATCAATCTCAACCATTAGAAGCTATAAAAAATAGACTCAGCGAGCAAACTAATATCACCTATGCAAAAGGTTGTCATACGCATAAATATTTACCAAAAATTGAAGAAAGCCTTATGGGTAATAAACAAGGATTTTTAGTTGAGTATTTTGAAGGTTCAACATTTGATGAAAATCTATTAGTAAGTGAATATCTTGTAGGTAATAAATTTTGGGTATTTGAAGGTTTTGCTAAAGATGTTATTGCTAAGCTAGAAAGGCCAGACATTTCAGTAAGATTTTCATGTGATTACATACCCAATATTACAGGTGATCATGAATTTGAAATCTTTGGAATTGGCAAAGCTCGGCTTTTAATAAACGGAAATGAGATTATTGATAATTGGACAGAGACTTCTCCTGGAGAGGCCTTTTTCTCTTTTAGTTCTGAGTCTAGAAAAGGGAAAGTAAAGCTTAAAAAAGACGAGACTTATAAAATTGAAATACAGTATAAATTTGAAGGTAATTTCCCTGCAATTTATATTGGCTGCCAAGCTCCAGATGAGGTAAATCTCTTTGCAGAAGCTATTAATGCGGCAAATGATGCTGATCAAGTTATTTTAATTGTCGGTACTAATTCTGATTGGGAAACTGAAGGAAATGATAGAAGTGACTTCAATCTACCTATGAACCAAAATCATCTCATTGAAGAAATTTTAAAAGTTAATTCAAACACTATTATTGTCTTAAATACCGGATCACCAATAAGAATGCCCTGGGTTGATAAAGCTTCAACCATTCTTCAGACATGGTTTGCTGGTCAAGAATTTGGCAATGCATTAACTGATATTCTTACAGGTGCAACCAATCCTTCTGGCAAATTGCCTACATCATTTCCTAAAGAGTTAGAGGATACTCCGGCCTTTAAATGTTATCCAGGTGATGATTTACAAATGAATTATGATGAAAGGCGATTAGTTGGCTATAAATGGTATGAAAGAAAAAATATTAAGCCCCTCTTCACTTTTGGCCATGGCCTTTCGTATACTCAATTTAAATACTCTGATCTTAATGTGAATGTAAATGAAGATAATGCAGTCATGTGTACATTTTTTATTCAAAATATTGGAGAAGTCATAGGATCTGAGACTATGCAATGTTATGTAAGTTATGTAGAAGAAGATTTATCAGAGCCTTTAAAGACTCTTCAAGGTTTTCAAAAAAATGAACTTGAGGCAGGGCAAAAAAACCAAATTGAAATTAGTCTAAGCTCAAGAAATTTTGCAACTTGGAATGTAGATACAAAAGATTGGCAAGTTAGGCCAGGAGTTTATGAAATAAGTATTGGCTCTTCTGCAGAAGACATTCATTTACAAACAACTATTAACCTATAGTTAATTCGCTCATTTCTTCATTAGTAAGTTGAATCTGGCTTGCCTTAATAGAGCTATTAGTTTCAAAAATAGTTCTAGGGCCAACTAGAGGAAATATTAATGAAGATTTCTGCACTACATAAGCAAGAGCAATTTGAATTGGTTCAACATTCTTCTTAATAGCTAATTCAAAACATTTAGAGCGTCTTTTTAGGTTTTTTTCATTATGCCAAACTCTTATCTCTTCTTCTAAAGATGGATTAGAAAAATGCTCATTAGAAGTTATTTCTTTTTTCTTAATAAAAAATCCTCTAGCCTGACTTGACCAAGGAAATAACATGATGCCATTTTCATTAATATAATCCATAAAAATATCATTCATGCCTACACACCCAGGCCACACAGGGTCTACCATCTCAGCTAAGCTAAAATTATTACTTAAAACTGAAAAAGATACCTTGTCATGAGTATGTGAATAATTCCGAGCCTCTGCAAAACGATCTAACCCCCAATTAGATGCTCCAATTAAGTTAATTAAACCTTCATTTGCTATTTCATCTAAGGCATCTATAAATTCTGCAACTGGTATTTCTGTGTTATCTCTATGTAAACAAAAAATATCTAATTGCTTAATATTTAATCTCTCGAGCGACTCTATTATCTGTGGTCTAATATATTGAGGCTCGCACTGTGGTGTATGTGCCCCTTTACCCAAGACAATAACATTCTCTTCAACTCCCCTTGAATTAATCCAGTCCCCAAGATATTTATCTCCGTTACCATTATTATAAATATATGCTGTATCAAAAATTCTACCGCCAGCGCCATAAAAATGATCGAACATAGTATAAGCATGAAGACTTGAAGTTTGATTGTCACAACCCAGTGCTAGTCTTGATGCTACTTTATCTAATCCAGGCAATGTTCTATTTTCAAGTTGTGCTTTTTGAAAACTAAAAAATTTTGATTCTGGAATAGGCGAATTATCGATAGCATTTAAAGGGCAATCTATATCTAATTTATTTCTCCATTGATCAAGCCATAGCATATTGCTTTGAGTATCTGCATGAGATATTAATTCAGATTCAAATTTATTTTCTTGAATACATTGAGATGCATGATCTATTTCACGAGTAAACAAACCAACATTATCCTTGTAAGCAATCTCCTCTATTAAATTACTAGAATTAAATATCTTAATAGATGATTCTCCTTCTTGAAATTGTCCACAATGCCAAGGTTGGGAAACAACCATTTCAATTGCTCCAGCCGATATTCTTAAATCATTAGTAAAATTTTCATTAATTGCACAGCTGATTTGTGCTTCTATATCATCTGAAAAAATTAGCTCTGCATGAGATTGAAGATCAACACCAGTTTCATCTATTTGTCCTCTAGCATTGATACTTATCGGATCAGCATAAGGTATATCTTTTATAGCTCCTGCTATTAACTTACTCATAGATAAAGGGTAACAACCAACATCTAAGATAGCTCCGCCACCTAATAATGGATTTCTTAGGCGATGCTCTTTTGGTAGCTCTGCTGCAAATCCAAATGAGCTTGTAATTGTTATTTTTTTACCCGTTTCCTTTAACAGCTTTAAGTTATCTAAAATATTAAAAGTTTGAGGATGAGTGCGATACATATATGCTTCCATCAGGAATAATTTAGCCTCTTTAGCTAAATTCAATAAAACCATGCTTTCTAAATGATTCATGGTTAAAGGCTTTTCACACAAAATATGTTTTTTATTTTTGATGGCCTCTAAAGAAAAAAAGTAATGTGAATTATGAGGAGTGGCTATATAAACTGCATCTATTTCTTTAGAGCTAATAAAGTCTTCGAATTTTGCATAAGGTTTTATATTAAATTTATCTGCGAAATTATTAACCTTTTCTTCATTTCTACCAAAGACACTAATCAGGTTTGATTTTTCACAGTATTTAATTGAATGTGCAAATGCATTGGCAATGTTACCTGGTCCAATAATGCCCCAATTAATATTAGGCATTAGATAGTTTCCTATTTTCAATCTCTTGAATAAGTTTTTTATGAAAAGCTTTATCAATAGGATAGAAATAGACCAAAGCAAAACTAATGCATACACCTGCTAAAGGAATCCAAGTCATCAAAGATTTTAAACCATCTAAAGTTTCTTGAGTTTGAATTTGATTAGGCTCAAAGCCAATTGATGTTAAAGCCATACCTAAGATAACAGCAGCAAATGCTATAGCCCCTTTTTGAGCAAAAGTCATAAAACCATATAATGAAGATTCTGTTCTAATGCCAGACTTCCATTCACCATATTCAATCGTATCTGGAAGCATAGACCAGAAAAGTATTCCTGTTGCGCCATTACCAATACCAATCAAGCCTAGTATTAAAAGTAATTCATTTAAATTCCTAATAGGATAAAAATAAAATGTTAAAAATCCAATAAGTAAGAATATCATTGAAATCATCCAAGCATTTTTCTTACCTATTTTTAAGGCAGCAAAAGCCCACAAAGGTATAACTGCAAATGAAACACCACTACTAACACCAAGGATTAGACCTTGGTACTCATGAAGGTCTAAATAATATTTAGCAAAATAGATTAAATTATTGTTAAACATTAGTGTTGTTGATCCTAGGATTAGTATCGAACCAAAAACAATCCAAAAAGGATAATTATTAGCTACAGATTGAGATACTTTTTTAAAACTTGGTAATTGTGATTTATCAAATTCAAAATTTCTTTCTTTTACAAAATAAACAGTGATACTTAGAATTAACACAGCTATTAAGCCTGCTATTAAACCAAGATATACAAACCCAAGAGCCTCTTCTCCGCCTCCAAACCAAAGTACAATAGGAAAGCCAAAAGCAGAAACTGTTAAAGTGCCAAAAGAAGCAGCTAACATACGAGCAGTAGTTAATTTAGTTCTTTCATCACTATCATCAGTGATACGAGCAGTAAGAGATGAATATGGGACGCTAACTATAGTGAAGCATGTTCTATGAACTAGATTTACAGCTAACAGAAAAATAAATAAAAGTGATCCTTCAAATGGTGGAACCCAAAGTAACAGAATAAAAGATAAAGCTAGAGGTATTGATCCATAGAAAATATATGGGCGATAGCTTCCCATTTTGGTTCGAGTTCGTTCAGCTATATAACCCATAAATGGATCTGTAATTGCATCCCAAGCAATGCCTAAAGCATAAATCCAACCAGCTAATAAAGGTGAAATACCAACAACATCTGTATAAAAATAAAGTAGATATAAACCAACACCACTCCAATAAAGACAGATTGCATAATCACCAATGCCATAAGCTGCCCTAGTTTGATTACTGACTATATTAGTATTCATATTATGTTTGGTATTTATTTCTATACATAATGTATATCAAAAACAACTACGTTGCATGTCGAAAATATGTAAGACTATGAACTATGAGTTTTAAAGAAGGTTTTGCTGAAGAAAATAATGTAAAAATAGCCTATCGTGATTATGGGCCAGACGATGCTGAACCAATACTTCTTGTTCATGGACTTGGAGCTCAACTTGTTCATTGGCCAGATCATTTAATTAATTTTTTAATTGAAAATAATTATCGCCCTATTACCTTTGATAATAGAGATGCCGGTCTTTCATCAAGATTTTCAGCCAAGCCCTCTTTTACCTTAGATTATCTAAAGTACTATTTAAGGTTACCAATGAGCTCAGAATATACTTTAAAAGATATGTCTAAAGATGCTATTGCAGTTTTGAATACTCTAGATATTAAAAAAGCGCATATTTTTGGTACCTCAATGGGTGGCATGATTGCACAAATTATTTGTTCAATGTTTGCTGATAGGGTTAAATCATTTACTCTTGTTGCATCAACTGCATCAGTACCTGGGCCATTCAATGGCCCTACAAGAGAGGTGCAGGATGTTATGCTGCAAAGATCTAAAATGACTAATCCGACACTTGAGGATGTTTATCGAAGAGAAATTAAATGGGTTTCCTTAATTGGTATGGAAGGCAGAGATTTAGAAACTGATGAATTCCGTGAAGAAGTTATAGCTAATTATAATCGAGCAAAAGATAAAGCTGATGGTTATGGATATGCAAGGCAACTTCTTGCAATATTGGCATCAAAAAACAGAATCAAGAGGGTTAAAGCTATAAAAGCTCCTACTCTTATTATTCATGGAGAACAAGATCCTATTATTAATGTAAAAAATGCCTATAGAATGAAAAAATTAATTCCTCAAAGTAAATTAAAAATCATTCCTAATATGAGGCACCTGATAGAAGAAGAAATATTAGATCAATTTAAAGAAGACTTACTAACACACCTCAAAGAGTAGAAATTTCTAAAAGATTTTATGCTTACCTTTTAATATTTCTAGATACATAAGATGATCACCTATAAAACTATAAAAGGGGTATGTAAAAGTTGCAGGTTTATTATGTTCAACAAAAAAATGAGCTACCCAAGCAAAACCATATCCAGATAATAAAGAATAAAGCAAAAACATAAAATCAAAGGTCATAAAGAATCTAATATAAAAAAATATAGCTATCGAAGTTCCTATAAAATGTAAAAGTTTTGTGTACTTGTGATCATGCTCACTAAGATAGTAAGGATAAAAATCCTTAAAGTTGTCATATTTCTTCATATCTCGTCTCCCAAATAAGTTTTAATAATGCCATATCATTTTCTATAAATAAAATATATTGCTAGTGTTTTCTGCTTTGTTAAGATGAGCTTATGATAGAAAATATTTTACAATATGGGCAATGGATAGTTTTAGTTTTAAGTATTTATAGCTTATATCTTGTCAGCTCTGTTAAGCATGAAAAACGTTTAACTGGTTATATTTTTACCGGCATAAGTAGATTTGGTGGAGCTCTTATATTTCTATTAGTTGATTTACCAGCATTCGTAATAGCGAATCTAATTCAGACCTATATTGCTTTTAAAGGCTATTTTGATAATAAAAAAGTTGGTAGGAAAAATAAGTAGATTATTTATTTCTGGAATGATGAATCTACAGCACCTTTAAAACAATTAAGTATGAAGGGATAGCTATCGGTAACATAATAACCATATTGATTTTCATAGATCATCCCATTACATTCATCTAAATCACCAGAATTAGTCCACTCCCAGTCCTCTTCATAGATGCCTGAGTACTCGCCACCTGGATTGGTATCAGTTTTTGTTCCACGTGTTCCTTCTTTTAAAGTATATCCAGATAATACTTTTCGATAAGTTCCTGTTGTTGCATCTAAAATGTATGAACCATATACAGGGAATCCATCTGCAGCAAATCCAATAACAGGTGAACCGTTACCGGCAGGGTTATCATCAAACATAGCATTTGGATCGCCATGATAATGATATGTTCCATCAGGTTGGACATGGGCATTATGAATATCGGCTCCAAATTTAGTTGAGTATTCTAAAGGCACTAAGCGCCATTGTGCATTTTGGGGACAGCCAGCTTCAGTATTACCATCAGCATCAGCTCTTGATTCTGAAGGATAATAACAACCGCCACTTTTAACATCCACAACAACTCCATTAAGCATGACCGCATCCCATGTTTGTCGACTAATTTGAGTATTCTGTGAAGCTTGTTGAGGCGATCTACTAATTATAAATACTCTATCTTTTTCATTAGCGTCAGTTCTAAAATTTGCTGAAGCATCATTAAAATCATGATTCGGAATATTATCACTATATAAATTACAAGATTGATCTCCAGCCTCAATATCTACATAACCCTCAAAATCAATAACCCTAGTTATATCTCTAACTTTAGATTCATAATTCTCATCATAATCACCACAATCAGAACTTCTATTTGAAAAGATATCATTAGTAATGTTTATTCTACTTATAACTCCATTAACTTGGATAGATGCACTGCCTGAAATAGCTGAACTCCCAGAGCAAGAAAGATTATATAAATTAGTTCCAGAATTTATAACAACATCCTCATTACCTGAGGTTGTTTTTATTCCAGACCAGTCACCTGATGCGGAGCAGGTTTCAGCATTTGTTGATGACCAAGTTAAGGTGATTGTTGTTCCTACTTCTGCCTCTAGATTACTGGATGAAAGGTTTACAGATATAGTTTGAATTGGATCTGGTTCTGAAGTTGAGCCTCCTCCACCGCCACATGCTGTAACAAGAAGAAGACATAAACATAGGACAAAATTTTTCATATGTATATTTTTATAACATAAGTAGATCAAAAAAATTCAATAATAAATCCTATAAATGCTCTTTTAGAAACAAAATGACTGCTTGCTGGTATATATCTCTATTTTCTTTTTTTCTATAGCCATGCCCTTCATTTAGAGCATTCATATACCATACTGTTTTATTTGCATCTCTAAGTGATGCAACTATTTGCTCAGCCTCAGTAACAGGGACTCTTGGATCGTTTTGACCTTGCACAACAAACATAGGAACAGCTATTTTTTCAACATTATTATTTGGACTAATTTGCTCAAGGAATTCCCGCATCTTTGGATCTCTCTCATCACCATATTCAACCCTTCTAAGATCTCTTCTATAGTCTTGAGTATTGGTTAAGAATGTAACAAAGTTTGAAATGCCAACTATATCTACTGCAGCTTTTAATCTATCACTATAATGAACAGCGCTTGCTAACACCATGTATCCACCATATGAGCCTCCATATACAACAACTCTAGATGAATCTAGGTTTGGCTGTTGTTCAATCCAATCTAATAAGGCTCCAATATCCTTAACAGAGTTTTCTCTGTTAAAACCATTATCAAGTCCAACATATGTTTTACCATACCCATTACTGCCTCTAACATTTGGGGCTATAACAGCAGCACCTAATTGATCAATCCATAGTTGAAATGTACTACTAAAACTTGGTCGAGATTGACTCTCGGGACCACCATGAATATATATAATTACTGGCAAAGGCTTTTTACTTTCTTTTGCATATAAAAATGCTGGAACTTCTAAGTTATCAAAAGATTTATAAGTTATAAGCTTTGGACTTATAAAATTAGATATATCCAAACCACCTACTTCTGATTCAGTCCATTGAATTAATTTGCCATAAATTAAAGGGCTTCTTCTTAACTCAAGAGTGAAACTATCTGATGGATTTTGGTATGTATTTAAAGAGAAACCCAGCATGCTTGCCTTCTCATTAAAATTAATACCTCCAATTAATCCAATAGGTATATTTGAAACCTTTTTATATTTATAGGTATTTGTATCCAGGAGATATAAAGAACTAAAACCATTTTCATTAACAGTAAAAGCAGCTCTTCTTCCATCTTTTGCTATAGCAAAACCATCAACATCCCATTTAATATCTGCAGTAATAAGATTAATTTCTCCTGTAGTTAAATTTTTATAAGCAAGATTTTTAAATTCATTGAACTCATCAGTAATATAAAAAATACCTTCATTCTTGTTATCAAAGCTTAAGCCAGCATTAACAGATTTTTTATTTGGATTACCTAAAACAAGCTGGCGCTCTTTTGTCTCAACATCAACTAAATAAACTTTAGAGTCAGTAATAGAAACATAATTTTGGATTAAAACCTTTTTGCTGTCCTTTGACCAATCTATTGCTCCCCAAGATGTTCCGTCTGGAGCTGCAAGAATCATCTCTGCAGAATTTGGATCATTAATTGACATCACCCAAACATCATTGGATGCGCCATTTCTCTTATTGCTTCTAAAGGCTATCTGATTGCCAGTTTTGTTCCATGTAGGACTGCCGTTTCTTGATTTGCCGTCAGTAAGTAGTTTATAAGAACCATTATTTGGATTAAGTTTAAAGATTTGTGCATTTTCACTACCGCCTGAGTCCATAGTAAAAGCAATTAGTTCACCATCAGGTTGATGAGTTACCGATCCAATAGGCTCATCAAAATATGTTATTTGTTTTCTAGCGCCACCAGGCGTCTTGACTAAATGTAGTTGGCTTACATTGCCAAACCTAGTTGAAATAAATAATTCACTACCTGAATTTGTAAAACCTCTAAAAGATCCAGATCTTACATTTTGAAATCTATTTAATTCTTTTACTATTTCATCTGGAATAGGCGGAATATCCTCAAGAATGAGATTTCCATTATTTTTTGTTGAAGATGTGACTTGCCCACTTAAGTTAAAGGATAAACATGCAAGGATAAAAAATATTCTAGTTGAATTCATAACGCTTCCTATTAAGTAACTTTAAATTGTAACTTAATTGTAATTAGTTAGGAGCGAACTCTTTCATTTTTAGGGTCATATAAAGAACCCTTACCAACTATCTGTACGGTCATAGGATAAATACCATCACCATTCTCATTAAAATGTTCAAGTAATAATGCTTTACCTTTGACAGCAATATTTTTTGGTAAGTAGCCCATAACTACATGTTTTTTGATTGATGGGCAATAAGACATGCTGGTGGTATAAGATCTTCGACCTTTACTATCAACCGGCACTTCTCCAGTTGCAGGATCAATAATCGGTGAAATGCCAACTGGATAGCGTGCCCCATTCCCAGCTACATTAAGATTATCGAGGGTCATGGTGCATAAAATTGCACTAGGCTCTTCTTCTCTATGAGCAAGATGAGCTGCTTTCCCATGAAAATCAGCTGCTTTAACTAAACGCCGCTCAATAGCAGATTCACAAGCATTATAGTTAGTCTCTAGATCTGCGCCTTGCAGTCGGAAGCTTTTTTCTAAACGTCTACTATTAGCATAAGTTTCGATACCAACTGGTACTACACCAACCTCAAGTAAAGAATCATAAAGCGCTAAGCCATCTTCGCTATCATTGTTTAAGTAAAGTTCCCAGCCACTCTCTCCAACATAAGAAATGCGGGCAGCCCAAACATCAACCTTCTTTCCACCAGATAAATTTAGTGTTAAATTTTTTGCGGTAACAAAAGGAAAATTCTCAATACTTATTTCACTTGGATCAACAAAATTACCCAGAGCATTTCTTGCTTCAGGTCCCCATAATCCCAATGTTGCTATATCATGAGTCCGAATATTAATGTCTGCATCTAAACCTTTATCATCACGATAATTTCGCAAGGTTACCCAATCACGATTACCATCAGCACCACCTGTAACAACTCTATAACTATCTGGACCTAAGCGAGAAATAGTAAGATCAGCATGAACTCCTCCATCATCATCTAGAAAATTGGTGTAAATCATACGTCCTTCAGGGGTATCTTCACCAACTTTAGCTACAGAGTGGTATTCCAACATACGCTCTGCATCTTTACCTTTAATATCCATGATTGCAAAGTGAGATAAATTAATCATTCCAGCTGAATCACTCATTGCTAAATGTTCTGCATTCGCAATTTCATATGGTACATGGCGACGATCCCATTCATTTTCTCGCACTGGAACCTTGTCAAGATAACTCTCTAGTTTTTGTTCATTGCTTTTATAAGCTAAAGCTCTTTCCCAACAAGCAACTTCATTATCAAAGAATCCTCCAAGCTCTTTTTCTCTTTCATAAAAAGGGCTTACAAATATTTCTCTATTGGAAATATAAGGCTCTCTAGGATGGACTGCTGGAGTATAAATAGTTTGTGCATTTTCAAACGATCGAGTTTTTACAAAATCTTTTTCTTTTTGTGCGGGATAAAACCTATCAATATTAAATGAGTGCATATCCACCTGAGTTTTACCATTTATCATAGCTTCGGCACATAGTCTCGCACATCCTGGGCCATCTTTAACCCAGACAGCTTCACACAACCAGAAGCCTCTAACTTCTGGACTTTCCCCAATTAATGAGCCAGCATCAGGGGTTACAGACAAAAGACCATTAAATGAACTTCTTTCATCCCAGCCTAATTCAGCAAGAATGGGTGTAGTTTCAAAAGCTTTTTCTAAGGGTTCAGCTATTTCTTCAAGACTTAAAAATCTCATTGAATCAGAGGTCATAGTTTTATCTGGATTACCTATATCATCTGGGTCAACCATTCGAGGCTCTTTATCCTCATAGTATCCCCATTCAAGCATACCTCCATGCAGCCTACCTGTATCTCTGACATAAGCTGAATTTCCTTGATCTCTTAGTAATGGATAAACAAGTAATTCATCTGTTCCTTGTATTTCTGGAAGTGGTCCAAAAAATAATAAGGGGTGCTCTACTGGCATTAATGGAACTGGAACCCCTGCCATATCGCCCATTAATGGCCCCCAAATTCCAGATGCGATCACAACCTTATTAGCTTTAATAGTTCCTTTATCTGTTTTTACACCAACAACACGACCATTCTCAATTTCAAAACCCTTAGCTGGAGTATCAGTAAAAGTCCTTAAAGCACCTTTCTCTTTGGCATCCTCTACAGCAAAATTTACAACATCTTGAGAGCGAGGAGTTACAAGACCAGCATCTGGATCCCACATAGCACCGCAAATGGAGTCTTCATCTAATAAAGGAAATTTTTCCTTAGCTTCAGCAGCAGATATTAGTCTTACATTAGTCCCAAAAGCTTTACCTGATTCTACCTTACGCTTAAGTTCTTCCCAGCGCGCATCATCACCCTTACGACAGATTTCTAAACCACCTTTTTTTAAAAAGAAGCCATTGTCTTCATAAAATTTTCTACTGAAATCAGTTGTCCAACAGCCCAATTTGTCATGAGTTGTGTTGTATACAAAATCCGAAGCGTGCGCGGTAGAAGCTATATCTGAAGGGATTATGGTAGATTTTTCTAAGCCTACTATATTTTTTTGACCAAGCTCTGTTAGCCAGTAGGCAAGCATTGATCCTACAATACCTCCTACACCAACAATTACTACCTCAGCTTCTTTTGGGAATTTAGAAGTAGTATTGTCAGTCATAATATTTAGATCACGGGTTATTAGTCCGCGTAATCAAGCCCTTCTTCTTTTTTAACTTCACGAATATTTGGAGTTACCGACTCTCTAAAAGGCACATCAACAATCTGAGCATCAACTGCAACCCCTGACGATTCTGAATATTCATCTGGCAATCTAACTTGATATTTAGTCCCAATCTCAGACGCAGACCATGGTACCCATCCAAGGGCAATATTGGTATTAAGTTCTGGAGACCACCAAGGAGAAGTGATATATCCAACATCATTGCCATCCATATCAGCTACGAGCCAAAAATCAGGTGCATAATCGGTTATTTCTTTTCCGCCAAGAGTCAATCCGACCATACGCATTTTAAATGGAAACTCACCAGCATCAATTACAGCACGCTGCCGCTCTAGCTCTTCTTTACCAATATAATCAGCTTCTTTATTTCTTGGTACCTGGTAACTTAAATTCACCTGAAATGGTGAAGTTTCATGATCTAAATCCTGGCCCCAAGATAAAATACCAGCTGCAATTCTACGATGATGAGCAGGCGCTATAACCATTAAACCAAACTCTTCTCCAGCCTCAAGCACACCATTCCAAACTAGCTCAGCATTTTCATGTGCATCACGCACATATATTTCATAACCTTTTTCTCCAGTAAAACCAGTTTGACTGATAACTACATCAGCACCGCCAATTTTAGTTTCCATCAGGCCGTAATAAGGAATTTCTCGGAGCTCTTCTCCAGCAAGTTTTGCCATAAGATCTTCAGAAAGTGGTCCTTGAATTTGAACTGGGCAAACATCAATTTCGTCAATTATGACATCGTATTTTTTACTAACATTTACACCTTGTAGCCAAAGCAAAAGGTCGCTATCTGAAATAGAGAACCAAAATTCATCTTCAGCTAATCTTAGTAATACAGGGTCATTGAGCACTCCTCCTTTTTCATTACATAAAATTGCATATTTACCATTACCAGGCTCAATTTTTGTAGCGTCTCTTGTGATTACATAATTTGTGAAAGCTTCTGCATCTGGGCCTTTTACTCTGATTTGTCTTTCAACAGCAACATTCCACATAGTCACCCGATTAACTAGAGCATCATATTCAACCATGGCTCCACCATCTTCAGGCTTGATATATCCTCTTGGATGATAAATACGGTTATAAACAGTTGCTCTCCAGCAACCTGCTTCATGAGATAGATGCCAAAAAGGTGATTTTCTAACTCTTGTTGAAATTAGCATTTCAACTGGCGTGCGTCCACTTTGCCTAAGATTATATGGTACTACTCGATCACTTTGATCGACACTTGGATGATTTGGATTTGTCATAATTGCCCCCTGAATTTATATCTGCTTTTTATACTTATTAATAAGAAGCTTTGAATAAATTTACGCCTTTTTTTTCATTTTGTAAATCAAAATTTTGCATCAAAAAATGCTCTTATTTAATTTTTTAAAACGGGTAGTTAAATCTATATTTTTTTATGAAAATAAGTTTTATCTGATTAGATATTGTGATGGATAATTTGCGAATCGAGTGAGTCTCTGTATTCCTTAATCTTGTTCCAATCTCCATTAATTACAATAGTTTTCCCTCTCTGCTGGATATTTAAATACATATTTTTTCCATCAGGAGAAAAACAGATCCCTGCTATTTCAGAACTATTATTACCAGCCACTTTTCCAAGCGGATATAGTGCTCCACTTGGAGTACACCCAATAAGTCTACATGCATTACTCTTATTATCTTCACATATTATTAAATCACCCCAAGGAGTAATATTAATATTGTCACCATTCCAAAAATCTTCTGAACTAGTTGATTCATAAAAAAGACTTATTGATTCTGTGCTGGGAGAATACTTCCACATTTGACCAAGTTTTGCCGGCCCTCCAGATTTGCAAGTAAAAAATATTTCACTTTGTGCATTAGCATTATTAGTACAAATAATCCCCTCACCGCCGCTAAAAATTGAAGCACCTAATTGCTTGCCTTGTTGTTTTGTTTTCTGGTTAGTTGCCATTGGATCTTTTATAGGAACCCATTCCACTTTGTATGCTGCTCCAACAGGAATTGCACCATTGATATTTTTTGTACTCTTAAAGCCTGGAATCTTTAATGCATATAAATCTCCCTTACCCCCAAGATCCTCCTTTTTGGCTGGAATAAATTTATAAAATAATCCACTATAATCATCTTCAGTTTGATACACAGTTCCTTTTGCATCATTAAGATCAATAGCTACTGCTTCTCTGCGAAACCTACCCATATTAGTTAATCTTTTAAAGCCTTGAAGTGAGCCTTCCTGTGGATCCACTTCAAATGCATAGCCATGATTATCATCATAAGTTTCCTCGCATGAAATCCAAGTATTCCATGGCGTGGAGCCGCCAGCACAATTATCAATAGTTCCAGTTAGGCTTCGATGTGCAGTTTTTACATTTTGTCCATCAGGATCAAGGATTATCGTGCTAGTACCGCCAGAAAAAGGCACGCCTCTTGACTCATCATATGCTGTTGCTTGATTTAAATTTTTGTCTGTATTTTCTGTTTCATGATTAACAACTAGCGCCACCGAACCATCATTAAGAGCAAATGCACCCATGCCATCTGGATTTCTTCCATAAGGAATTCCATCTGACATTTTATTGCCAGATGACATTATGATCTTATAAGAAAAGCCTTGAGGTAAATCAAATAATGCATTTGGATCTTTTAATAAAGCGCCGTTCCATTTGAGTTTTGAGATGTTGTTGGAAGGAATTCCGCTACCTCCACTACATGCATACAAAATCAACATTACTGATGATTGTCCTGATAATTTTAAGAATTTTCTTTT
>ERZ802830.1010-NODE-1010-length-27513-cov-25.6944_pt1 | contig 27513 bp, 25 predicted proteins | sample MGYA00345654_ERZ802830 | MGnify/ENA primary metagenome ERZ802830 (study PRJEB30503, sample SAMEA104212375) | marine metagenome | biome: Westerlies Biome; feature: [SRF] surface water layer (ENVO:00010504) within the epipelagic zone...; material: water...
TAGTTATAGGCGATAGACCTCTAAATCAATTAGTTCCTCTTTATAAATTTAGTGAGGAAGAAATACCTGCCACACAGTTTAATATGAAATTTGTAGAAAAAGCTGGTCTTGTTAAATTTGATTTTTTAGGCCTTAAAACTTTAACTGTTTTAGCTAAGGCTGAATCATTAATTATAAAAAAAGATAAAAATTTTAGTTTGAATAATATTTTATTAAATGATTCAAGAACATATGAAATGTTATCAACGGGATCTACTACAGGAATTTTTCAGCTTGAGTCTGCTGGTATGAAAGATGTGTTAATTGGCCTTAAACCAGATAGATTTGAAGATATAGTAGCAGTAGTATCTTTGTATAGACCAGGTCCAATGGAAAATATCCCAAGCTATATTAATAGAAAGCATGGAAGAGAAAAAATTGTTTATATGCATTCTAGTTTAGAAACAATTTTACAAGAAACATATGGAATTTTTATTTATCAAGAGCAAGTTCTAAGGGCTGCACAAATTTTAGCAGACTTTTCCCTAGGCAGTGCAGATATTTTAAGAAGAGCAATGGGAAAAAAAGATAAAAACGAAATGTTTCAACAAAAAAAAGCCTTCCTAATAGGTGCCAAAAATAAAGATATTGGCGAAGATAAAGCTAATGAAATTTTTGATCAAATTTCTGCTTTTGCAGGCTATGGTTTTAATAAATCTCATGCTGCAGCATATGCATTAATAGCCTATCAGACTGCGTGGATTAAAACTAATTATCCACATGAGTTTTTTGCATCAATGATGACTGTGGAGAGTAATAATACTGAAAAATTGTCAATTTTTGTTCAAGATCTTAAAAAAATAGGAATATCTATTTTGAAACCTTGTATTAACTACAGTAGTGATGAATTTAAAATCGAAGAAGTATCTCAAAATAAGTTTGGAATTAGGTATTCTCTATCCTCATTGAAAAATGTTGGGGATGAGTGCATTAAAAAAATTGTTCAAATTCGAAAAAAAGAAGGATTTTTCAAAAATATTGATGATTTACTAAACAAGGTTTCATATGGTTTAATTACAAAAAAGACTTTTGAAAGTTTAATCAAGTCTGGGGCCTTAGATGCACTTGAAAATAATAGAAATAAGTTATTTAAATCAATTGAATTGATGATTGTTCACTCAAATTCTATAGAAAAAGATAAAATCTCTAATCAACAAAATCTTTTTAATGAAACCAATCAGAATGAATTATTAATTAATCTTCCTGACACACAAGAATGGAGTGCTCACGAAAAACTAAATAATGAATTTTCATCCTTAGGATTATATTTATCGTCGCATCCTCTCAAAAATTATTTAAATATTTTAAACAAAATTGATATTAAAAAGACTTCAGAAATCTTAGAAGAACCGCATAAGTATTTTGGAAAAAATATACAATTATGTGGTATTGTATTTAAAATTCAAAAAAAACTTTCATCCAGAGGTAGATGGGCTTCATTCTATTTAAATGACTTAGGTGGTGAAGCAGAAATTGTAATATACTCAGACACTATCAATAAATATGAAGATCAATTAAATGAAAGAAACTTAGTTTTAGTAGATGTTGAAATAAAAAATGAAACAAACCAAGGGTGTAGGATAATTGGAAGAAGAATAAGGTCGCTTAATCAATTTATATCTGAAAAAAAATGTAACGTTTTATTACATTCCGAAAATAATAAATTTTTAAGTGAAATTGTACCTTTATTAAATGATTTAGATGTAGGTGAATCTAATATTTTATTAATTAGCTCAATTGATCAAAAGACAGTTGAAATTAAAATTAGAGAGAACATAAAATTATCATCAAAATTGATCGCAAATTTATCCTTGGTTGATGGGATAGATAGTATTAATTTTGAATAATTTATAAATTTTTTAAACTTGCAAATTTAAAAAAATTATTCTAATAAATATTCATCTTGTGTAATGCTTGGTTTAATAAACCATCCGGTGTTCCTTAAGCATTACTTTAACAAAAACCGGTAAAGAGGAATTATAATGACAACACCAACTTTCACTTTGCGTCAATTGCTTGAAGCTGGAGTTCATTTTGGGCATCATACGAGAAGATGGAATCCTAAAATGGAGCCTTATATTTTTGGCAAAAGAAATAATATTCATATAATTAATTTAGAAAAGACAGTCCCTATGTTGTATGAAGCATTAGAGGCTATACAATCCATAGCTAAAAATGGCGGAAAATTTTTATTTGTTGGGACCAAACGTTCTGCATCTGAATTAATTGCTCAAGCTGCAATTAATTGTGGTCAATACTATGTAAATCATAGATGGTTAGGTGGTATGTTAACTAACTGGGAGACCGTCTCTAAATCTATTAAAAAACTTAAAAGTTTGGAAGAAAGAATAGAGTCAGGAGAAATTAATAGTCTTACGAAAAAAGAAAAACTTAATATTGAAAGACAAAAGGAAAAGTTAGACCTTACCTTAGGTGGTATCAAAAATATGAATGGTGTTCCTGATGCAATGTTTATAATAGATACCAACAAAGAAGCTATAGCCGTTTTAGAGGCAAATAACCTTAACATTCCTGTAATTGCTATTTGCGATAGTAATACTAATCCTTTAGGGGTTGATTATCCCATTCCTGGAAATGATGACGCTTTGCGGGCTATTTCTCTTTACTGTGATTTAGTAGCTGCTTCCGTCTTAAAAGGTTTAGAAAGTAATCTTGAACAAAGTGGAGTTGATATTGGAGAGGCAGAGGATTTAATCGAAGAAAAAATAATTCAAAATCCAAACGATATAGTTTCATCAGAAGAAGTTTCATCAGGAGAAGTTTCAAGAGAAGAAGCTTCAACATAATAACTGCAACAATAATTATTTTGTTGAACTTTTATTAAAATCGATGATTTTTTTACTTTTAATAACTATTAATTATTAGAAAGGAATTAATATGGCTCTTTCAGCCTCAACTATAAAAGAACTTAGAGAAAAAAGTGGTGCAGGTATGATGGATTGTAAAAAAGCACTAACTGAAACTGGTGGTAATATGGAAGAAGCCATAGATTGGCTCAGAAAACAAGGACTTTCAGCTGTTGCAAAAAAGTCAAGTAGAGTGGCTGCTGAAGGATTAATAGGGGTTACTATAAAAAATAATTCTGGAGCAATGGTAGAAATCAATTCTGAGACGGATTTCGTAGCTAGAAATGAATTATTTCAAAATTTCGTTAAAACTTGTAGTACTCTTGTCTTATCAAGCAAAAATGATATAGAAGCATTGCAAAAACTTCCTTTTCCAAATTCTGATAGAACCGTAAATCAAGAACTTGCTAATAATATTGCTACTATTGGTGAAAATATGAACATAAGACGAGTAGAGTTTTTAGAAGTATCAGAAGGTATATTGGTGTCATATGTTCATAATAATGTTGCTGATGGCTTGGGAAGATTAGGTGTTCTAGTAGCTTTGGAATCTAAAGCTGAAAATAATAATTTATTAGAAACTGGAAAACAAGTTGCAATGCATATAGCAGCCACCTCTCCTAAATCCTTGAACATTGAAGATTTAGATCCAGAAATTGTTGAAAGAGAGAGAGAAGTTCTTAGAGATCAGGCGATGGCTTCAGGAAAGCCTAAAGAAATAGCTGAGAAAATGGTTCAAGGTAGAATGAATAAATTTTATCAAGAAGTTGTATTAAATGAACAAGTGTTTGTTGTAGATGGTGAAACTAAAATTAAAGATCTTATAAAAAAGTTATCCTCAGATATAAATCACGATGTTAAGATTAAGGGCTTTAAAATTCTCAAGTTAGGTGATGGAATTGAGGTAGGTGAAAGTAATTTTGCTGCAGATGTAGCAGCAACCGCAGGTATATAATGATAATTTAAAATTATGGAATAAAATTTGACTAATTTTAAATGGAATAAAATTCTTCTTAAAATCTCAGGTGAATCCCTGATGGGAAATGATTCATTTGGGATTAATTCCTTAGTAGTACAATCCTTTGCAAATCAAATAAAAAAAGTAGTTAACTCAGGCTTACAAATTTGTATTGTGGTTGGTGGTGGTAATATCTATAGGGGTGTATCTAGTAGCAATAATGCAATGGACAGGGCTACTGGAGACTATATGGGAATGTTAGCAACTGTAATGAATAGTCTCGCCATTCAAAATGCAATGGAACAGTTGGGTGTTCAAACAAGAGTTCAGTCCGCTCTACCAATATCGGCTGTTTGTGAGCCATATATAAGGAGAAGAGCAAAAAGACATATGGAAAAAGGAAGAGTTGTAATATTCGCAGCTGGAACTGGTAACCCTTATTTTACAACTGATACTGCAGCTGCTCTTAGAGCTTCAGAAATGAATTGTGATGCAATTATAAAAGCAACTCTTGTAGACGGAGTATATTCAGCTGATCCTAAAAAAGATAATAAAGCGGTCAAATATGATATCCTTAGTTATTTAGATGTTTTGAGTAAAGATTTGAAGGTTATGGATGCTTCAGCTATTTCTCTTGCTAGAGAAAATAAAATTCCTATTATAGTTTGCTCTATAATTAAGGATGATAATCTTAACAAGGTCTTAAAAGGACAAGGTACATTTACTCTAATTACTGATTAAAAGGAGGTTTTATGGTAGAAATCAATCCCACTGAAATTAAACTTCGAATGAGCAAAGCAATTAATAGTTTTAAAAAAGATTTAAGTGGTTTAAGAGTTGGCAGGGCATCATCATCAATGCTTGATCAAATAAATGTAAATGCTTATGGCAACTCTATGCCCATAAATCAAATTAGTACAATAAGTGTTCCAGAAGCAAGATTATTATTAGTATCAGTTTGGGATAGTTCACTTGTATCAATTACTGAAAAAAGCATAAGAGAAAGTCCATTAGGTCTGAATCCTATGGTTGAAGGCAACGTTATTAGAATAGCAATTCCAGCGTTGTCAGAAGATAGAAGGATAGAAATCACAAAAGTTGCTGCAAAGTATGCAGAAAATGCAAAAATAGCTGTTAGGAATATTAGAAGAGATAATATAGAAAATACTAGAAAGCTCCAAAAAAATAGTGAAATAAGTGAAGATCAAAAGCATCAGGACGAATTACTCATTCAAGATATTACTGATGAAATTATAAAAAGTATCGATGATATTTTGTTAAATAAAGAAAAAGAAATTTTAGAAAATTAATTATGAAACTTAATCATTTAGCCATCATAATGGACGGCAATAGGCGCTGGGCAATTTCTAACAATTTACCCTCTTATCAGGGGCACCAAAAGGGTGCAGAAAATTTGTGGAATATAATAAATGATATAGATAATTATTCATTGAAATATTTGACTGTTTTTGTTTTTTCTACAGAAAATTGGAAAAGATCTAAAAAAGAAATATCATTTTTAATGGAATTATTGAATAAATTTTTAGATGACACTATTTCAAAAATTAAAAATGAAAATATTAAAATTAGATTCATAGGTGACTTATCAGTTTTCAATAAAAAAATTCAAAATAAACTTCATCTTATTATTAATGAAACATTAAATAATAAAGGTGTTACTGTCAGTTTAGCTCTCAATTATGGTGGTAGATCTGATATAATTTCAGCTCTCAATAAGATTTTAAAAAACAATAGTATTTCTGAAATAATTAAAGAGCATGATTTTAAAAAATTTACTTTGAATGGAGATCTTCCATACCCAGACCTTTTAATTCGAACTGGAGGAAAAAAGAGATTGTCCAACTTTTTACTATGGGATTTGGCTTATACTGAATTGATGTTTTTAGATGAAATGTGGCCAGACTTTAATAAGGCAACTTTAGAAAAATGTATTAATAATTTTAATAAAAGAGTAAGAAATTATGGGGTATGATAATTAATTTACCTATCAAATTTAAAAATCTTTTTAATGTTAAAGAATTTAAGCTAAGGACTTTGTCTACAGTAATTCTTTTATGCTTGTTTTATGGATTATATATTTTAGGGAATCCATTTTTCTCTTTTTTCTTTATTATAATTTTTTTCATATTATTTTATGAATTTGAATTTATATGTTGGAATAAAATTAAAAAAAACCAAATTTTTAAGATTTTAATTTTTCAAATTTTATTACTTACATTTCTATCAAGTGAAATATATGAATTAAATATAATTGTTGAATTTTCTAATTTCTTAGTTCTTTTAACTGTTTCACTTTTTATTAATTTATTGTTTTTCAAAACATATATTAATTGGTTATCTTTTTTTATTTCTAATTTAATAATTTTATCTTTTTTTTCATTAATTAATATTCTAATACAGCCTGATGGTTTGAACTATTTCTTATATTTAGTAATATTAATCAGCACAATGGACATTTTTGCATATCTTGGTGGTAAAATTTTTGGTTATAAAAAAATAGCTCCAAAAATTAGTAAGGGAAAAACAGTTGAAGGAACTTTAATTGGCTTATGTGTCACAATCTTAATATCTATAATGACAAGATATTTAGTAAATTTTGATATTTTTCAAGCGTTCATTGCGGGTTTTTTAATAGGTTTACTAGCTTTTTTTGGAGATCTCTTAGAGTCTCATTTAAAAAGAGACATAGGTGTTAAAGACAGTGGTAAAGTAATTCCGGGTCATGGTGGTGTGATGGATAGGTTTGATGGTTATTTTTTGACATTACCTCTTTATAACGTTTATTTAGTAAACTAGTTTTAGGGTAGTTATGAAAAGTAAAAAAGATATAATTTTATTAGGATCGACAGGATCAATAGGTGAAACATCTTTGCGATTACTAAGAGAAAATAAAGATAAATTTAATCTTATAGGAGTTTCAGCACACAACAATGTAAGACTATTAAGTGAAATTGTTAATGAATTTGATGTCCCTAATGTAGTTTTATCAGATTCCACAAACGCCAAAAAATATTTTGGAAAAAATGAATTGCATGTAGGTTCATTATGCTTAATGGACTTGGCAAAAATTAAGTGTGACATTGTAATAACTGGTATAATAGGTATGTCGGGATTGCATTCAGCATATGCTGCTATCAATTCTGGAAATAATCTAGCAATAGCTAATAAAGAAACTTTAGTTGCCGCTGGAAAAATTTTCGTTGATAAGTCAAAAGAAAAAAATGTAAAAATTTTACCAGTTGACTCAGAGCATAGTGCCATCTTTCAGTGTCTTAATAACAAAAATATTGCTAATTTAGACTATATTACTCTAACTGCTTCTGGTGGGCCATTTTTAAAAACACCGCTTAAAGAATTCAAAAATATAAAGCCTCAAGATGCAATTAGGCATCCTGTTTGGAAAATGGGAAAAAAAATTTCTGTCGATAGTGCAACCATGATAAACAAAGCCCTTGAAATTATTGAAGCGTCCGTTTTATTTAATCTTTCCAGCAACAAAATTGATGTCTTAGTTCATCCAGAGCATATAATTCATGGTTTAGTTCATTATAAGGATGGATCAGTTATTGCAAATTTAGGTCTACCAGATATGATTACCCCTATAAGTGTGGCATTAAGCTGGCCGGAGAGATTGAACCTAAATTTAAAAAAAATGTCATTAGTAAATATTAATAAACTAACTTTTTTTAAACCTGACTTAAAAAAATTTCCTGGTTTAAAACTTGGTTGGGACGCTCTTCAAAGTCCTTACTGTTCTCCTGTGGTACTTAATGCCTCAAATGAAATAGCAGTTGATTGTTTTCTTAAAAACAAAATTGAATTTACAGATATTTTTAATATTGTTGAAGAAACGCTTAATTTTTACAATCCTGCAAAACCTCAAAATATAGACGACGTTATAGAAACAGATAAAATTGCAAGGAAACATGCATTAAAATTTATTGACAAGGTAAAATAATATGATTGAAACAAGTTTTTTTAACTCTTTAATTGGTTTTTTTATTGTTTTAACGCCTTTAATTTTTATTCATGAGCTTGGGCATTATTTAGCTGCTATAAAATCTAGAGTTAAAGTTGAGTCATTTTCTATTGGATTTGGACCTGAATTATTAGGATATACTGATAAAAGGAATACTAGATGGAAATTCTCACTTTTGCCTTTAGGTGGTTATGTCAAAATGAAGGGTGAATTAATTGCTAATGAAGAATTAAAAAATGAAGATAATGATACTTTTTTAAAAGCAACTTTAAAAAATAGATTCCTTATTATCTTTTCGGGGCCGTTGGCTAATCTTTTATTAGGTTTTTTTTTAATAACTTCAGTTTTTTACTTCAATGGAAAGTATGAAAGTCCACCAATAATAAATACCATCATATCTAACCAACCAGCTGAAATAGCTGGTCTCAAGCCGGGAGACGTTATAAAAAAGATAAATCAAAAAGTCATTAACAATTTTAATGATGTTAAGACAATTGTTGAAAAAAATCCTAACATTTCCCTTACTTTTCTAATTGAAAGAAAAAATGTTGTTCTTATTAAAAATATTATTCCCAATGATCACTTTCATGATATTTACAAGCAAAATGTTGGTAGAATTGGCGTCACGGCTTTATCAGGAGAATTACAAAAATTAAATTTTCATGAAGCTGTATTTGTGGGTTTAAAACAATATTATACAATGACATTGGGATGGTTTTATGGTTTAAAATTATTTATAACAGGTAATGTAGAAAAAAAAGATATTGCGGGACCTATTAAAATAGCAAAAATTTCTGGTTCAGTTTTAGAAAAGGGTATTACAGAGATTTTAGTATTTATGTCAGTTATGTCTATTAATTTAGGATTAATAAATTTATTACCGATACCAGTTTTAGATGGAGGACATTTATGTTTTTATATTTATGAAGCTGTTTTTAAAAGGCCTTTACCTGTTTTGGTTCAAAATGTGTTATTAAGATTTGGACTAATTTTTTTGGTTAGTTTAATGATTTTAGTAATTGCATTTGATTTGGGATTTTAAATATAAATGGTATACAATAAAAAAAAAGCCTATAAAATATTGTCATGTATATGCATAATTTAAATTTTTTTTTGAAAAAACTTATTGCTATTTTGTTAATATTTATTATTAACTTTTCTTTTTCTTATGCTGATCCATTAACAATTAAAAAAATTATTGTTAGTGGAGAAAAAAGACTATCAAAGTCATTCATTCTTAATTTTTTACCTACTTATCCAAATACTAAATTTAACGATGAGGTTTTAAATCAATTTACCAAAGATTTGTATAATACCGGTTTATTTTCAGACGTTAGTTTGGAAATAAAAAAAGATATATTACAAATAAATGTTAGTGAGTTTCCGATAATAAACGAAGTTTCTTTTAGTGGCAATGATTTATTAGATAACGAACAATTGAATGATATCGTTATGATTTCCCCCAGAGATACATTAAATCTAGACAAAATTAATGAGGCTGTTGATAAAATAAGAACAGAATATCAAAAAATTGGTAGATATTTAGCGGAGGTTAAACCTCAAAAAGTAAAATTAGGAGAAGGTCGAGTTAATTTAAATTTTGTTATAAATGAAGGTTCTTTACTAACTGTTAAGAATATTAACTTTGTTGGTAATAAAAATTTTTCTAATAATGAATTGAAATCTATAATTTCAACAAAAGAAGACGCCTGGTACAAATTATTTGGTTCAAATAAATTTATACCTGAACGTCTCGAATATGATAAAAAGAAATTAAAAGAGTTTTATAATCAAAGAGGATATATAGACTTCAAAGTTGAAATAGCTAGAGGTGATCTTTTGCCAGATATTTCAGGTTTCAATTTGAATTTCATAGTAAAAGAAGGCAAAAGATACACTGTTAATGATTTAGTTATTGAATCTTCATTGATTAATGACAAAAAAAAGAAAATACTACTTAAAGAAATACACCTAAAAAAAGAAGAATATTTTAATTCTAGAGCTCTGGACGCAAGCATTAAGTTTCTTGTTGAGGAATTTGAACTTCTTGGATTTAATTTTATTAGAGTATTTCCTAAAATTAAAAAAGACAAAAATTTAGTAAATATTTTATTTTCTATCAAAGAAGGTTCTGAAAAATATATTAATAAAATTACAATTATTGGTAATACAAGGACTAATGACAACGTTATTAGAAGAGAATTGTCTTTATTAGAAGGTGATCCATTTAATAAAAGTAAACTTACAACTTCAATTAGTGCTTTGAGAAGATTAGGTTATTTTCAGTCTGTAAATTATAGATTAGATGAAATTGATTCAAATTTAATAGATATAATATTAGATGTTAAAGAAACTAATACAGGGTCTGTGAGTTTTGGCGTTGGTTATTCGTCACTAAATAATACTTCATTCTCGTTTGGTTTAAATGAAAAGAATTTTCTTGGTGAAGGTAAAAAAGTAAGATTTCAAGCTGATCTATCTGAAAAAAAATCTACTTATAATATAGGTGTGACTGAACCATATTTTTTAGATAGACACATATCATTATATGGAGATATTTTTAATCAAGAGACTGAGAATACAAAAGGCGACATTAAGTCTAGTTCTTCTGGATTTGGTTTTGGAATAGGTTTTACTAATGAATCCTTAACGCAAAGTTTTAAATATAAACTGTCAACTTCTGAGACTACTACTTCATCCACTTCAACTGCTGCTTCCGAAACTGGTGAAGAAGGAATAGAAATTATAACTTCTTCAATAACACATAGTATTTCAAAAGATACTCGAGATAGTTATTTCAATCCGACCTCTGGATATAACTGGAAATTTAGCAATACTTTAGCTGGTATTGGAGGTGATGCAACTTTTTATAAATCAATTCTTAATTCAAGAATTTATTATCCAATAGATTATGGAGATTATGTTTTTGGGTTTAAGTCTGGTGCAGGATTTATTACCGCTATAGATGATAAAATAACGTCATCTAATCGTTTTTTTCTAGGTGGTAAAAAGTTAAGAGGTTTTGATAATGGAGGTTTAGGGCCTAGAGATACTGGTAACAACCAAGCTGTTGGAGGAAATAATTTTTATAATTTTTCTTTTGAATTAAAATCAAACAAATTCATGCCTGAAGATACTGGTTTAGAATGGCTTGTATTCTCTGATATAGGATCAATTTGGGGAACGGATTATAAAACCAATGTAAAAGGATTTGATGATATTGAGCCAAGAATTACTAGCGGTTTTGGACTAGCAATGGTAACACCTGTTGGACCTCTACAAATGATATGGGGTTTCCCAGTACAAAGCCAAGATTATGACATAGAAGAAAATTTTCAATTTTCAATTGGAACAAGTTTTTAAATATTTTTCAAATAAAGGGCAGTAAATGCTTTTTACAAAAATTATAATTATTTCGAGTTGTATTTATGGTAGCACACCTTCTTCTTTAATGATGCATAGAAGTGACTGCTTTATGAATAATTCAAGTAAGTATTTAATCTCTAACATACCCGAGACACATGAAATAGGTATCGTTGACTTCAGATATATATTAAAGAAGTCAAATGCTATGAAAACTTTAGGTAACAAATTTTTATTATTTGAAAAAAAAATTATTGAAAAATTTAAACGTAAACAAAACGATCTTAAGAAAAAAGAAAAAATGATTAGAAAAGAAAAGTCAAAATTAACTGAGGTAGAATATAAAAAAAAAATGAAGTTGTTCAAAGAAGATGTTTCAAAGTTACAAAAAAATTATAAAGATGAAAGGTCAATATTAAATAAATCATTCCAAAATATTCAAAAAAAAATAAAAGATCTATTAGCACAAGTAGTAAAAGATGTATCAGTTAAAAAAAATATAAATGTAGTATTTTTAAAAGAAAATATTTTTTTATTCAATAATCCAAGTATAGATTTAACTTCCGAAGTTCTTGATCTATTTAATAAGAAAACAAAATCGTTAAAAATAATCATAACTCCATCTAATTGAATTTACAGGCTTTTTTATGAATAATTTTTTTTTTAAAATTGAGTATAAAATTAAGTTAACCGAAATTTTAAATGTTCTTAAGGTGCCAAGAATAGATTTTTTGAATGTAAATAAAAAAATAAATAAAAATATTGAAAATATTTTTATTAAAGATTTTGTTTCATTGTCCAATTTACAAAAAGATAAATTGTCTTTTTATACTAATAAGAAATATGATTTAAAAACTGTTTCTTCAGGTATTTGTATTATTGAAAAAAAAAATTTAAAACTAATCAATAATGAAGTTATTAAAATTCCGTATAATAATCCAAAAAAAGGTTTTTCAATAATTTTGGACAAATATTTTGGTAACTTTTATCTTAAAAATAAAATTAATAACATTCATCCCTCAGCAATTGTTCACAAAACAGCAAAAATTGGTAATAATGTTTCTATTGGTGCATTTTCTTTTATAGATAAAGGAGTAGTTATAGGGGATGATACTTTTATATCAGAAAGAGTTAGTATTTCTTGTAACTGTAAAATTGGTAAAGGGTGTTTTTTGGGTGTTGGGTCAGTTATTGAATATACAATAATAGATAAAAAAGTAATAATATCGTCTAATACAGTCATTGGAAAGTCTGGTTTTGGATTTATACCTAATAAATCAAAAACACATTTAATTCCTCATATTGGTGGTGTTTTTATTGGTGAGGGCACTAATATAGGTGCAGGTTGTACCATAGATAGGGGCCTGATTGATGATACCTTTATAGGTAAATATGTTATGATAGATAATCAAGTACATGTTGGACATAACTCAACCATTGATGACTTTTGTATTTTAGCTGGTCAGGTTGGTTTGTCTGGATCTGTGGTATTAAAAAAAAATGTGACTATTGGTGGTGATGTTAGTATTAAGGATAATATTACTATTGGTGAAGATTCAGTTATTGCTGGTGCTTCAAAAGTTTTTAATAGTTTTCCAAAAGGAAGTTATATTGGAGGGAGTCCTGCACAGAACATTCAAGATTGGAAAAGAATAGTTGCATCTCAAAGGTTAAATCTAAAAAAAAGAAAGAATAATTAAAATGGTTCTAAAAAATGATAATGGAGATCTAATAACTCTTTTACATAATGATATAATCAAGCTGATACCACACAGGCATCCTTTTTTATTGATAGACAAAATTACTGATATTAATTTAAATAAAAGTATAACTGGTATAAAAGCAGTTACTTTTAATGAACCATATTTTCCTGGACATTTTCCTGAACATCCAGTCATGCCTGGGGTGCTTATCTTAGAAGGAATGGCTCAAACTGCTGCTTGTTTAATCTCATACGAATATCAGTCTTTATCTAAAAATAATCTTGTTTTTTTTACTGGTATTGATAAAGCAAAATTTAGAAAACCTGTTACTCCTGGGTGTAAGTTACTTTATAAAATTTATCTTATTACTAGTAAAAAATCATTATATAAATTTAGAGGAGAAGCTTTTGTTGAAGAAAAATTAGTAGCTTCATCTGAATTTTCTGCAATGTTAGTTGATAAGGAAAAAGCTAAATGAGTAAGCAGATCCATCCAACATCTATAATACACAATGGTAGTGAAATTGAGGATAACGTGATCATAGGTCCTTATTCTATAATTGGACCTAATGTAAAAATTAATAAAAACACAAAAATTCACTCTCACGTGATTATTGTAGGTAATACAACTATTGGCTTTAACAACGAAATTTACCCTTTTTCTGCAATTGGATCGGACCCTCAACATTTGAAATATGATGGAGAATTAACTGAACTTATAATAGGTAACCATAATATTTTCAGAGAACATGTTACAATTCATCCTGGAACAAATGTAGGCACAAAAAAGACAATTATAGGTAATAACGGTTTTTTTATGGTCGGTTCTCATGTAGCACATGACTGTATAGTCGGAAATAATGTTGTTTTTGTTAATAATGCAGTTATTGGTGGTCATGTTGAAATTTCAGATTATGTATATTTAGGAGGGCAAAGTGCTGTCCATCAATTTTGTAGAATTGGACAACATGCTATTGTTGGTGCTGGTACTACTATAGATGGCGATGTTATTCCATTTACATCAGTTGTTGGTAGTAGAGGATATCTTAGTGGTTTAAATTTAGTAGGTTTAAAAAGAAGATCTTTTAAAAAAGAAGAGATAAAAACATTAAGAAATGTTTACAGGCTACTATTTGCTCCTGAAGGCACGTTTAATGAGCGGTTATCTGAAGTTAATGATACATATAGTGATAATTCTTTTGTAAAAGAAATATTAGTGTTTCTTTCAGAAAATTCAAATAGACCCTTAGTTCATCCAAAAATGGATAAATTTTAATGAAAATTGCTATAATTGCAGGTAGTGGTAATTTACCAGTACAAATAGCAACGCAAAACAAAGAAGCTTTTGTATTGTGTATCAAAGATTATTCTTGTCCTAATTCATTTCAAAATAAGTCCGAAATTGTTTCTTTATTTGATCCTATTAGTTGGTTAACCGTCTTAAAAGCTAACAATATAACTCATATTGTAATGGCAGGTAAAATTGAAAGACCGTCTAACTTTGATAAAATTACTAACGAAAAAGCTAATGAATTGATAAATAAAATTATATCTGTGGGAGACAATTCAGCTTTAAATTATATACAGGACTTTTTTAATAAAAATGGTTTTGAAATACTTCCAATTAATTCAATATTAAAAGACTGCTTTATGCCAAAGGGTTTTTATCAAGAAAAGTTATTTTCTCAAAATTTAAAAGATTTTGTTTATAAAAGTAGTCAGTTTGGTGTTGATTTACTCAATACAATTTCAAAATTTGATGTTGGTCAGTCAGTTGTAGTAAATAATAAACTTGTTTACGCAATTGAGGGATTAGAAGGAACTAACTCTATGATTGATAGAGTTGGAATTTTATATAACCATAATAAAAATCGTTATGACTTTGGGCCTGTCCTAATTAAAATACCTAAAACTGGCCAGAATACCAATTTAGATTTACCAGTAATAGGATTAGAGACAGTTGAAAAATGTAAAAAATTACGTTTCAGCTCTATTGTTGTATCCTCAAAGGGCACATTGATTGCAGAGTTAAATAAAGTAATGGCATATATTAAAGAGAATAACTTTTGTATTTATGCAATCTAATTTTAATAAATAATTTTTAACAAATTTATGTCAATGGTCAATAATAACAAAATATTTATATTAGCAGGAGAATCTTCAAGTGACTTGATAGGTTCTTCCATAATGAAAGGTTTGAAAAAGAATAGCAAAGAATTAAATTTCTTTGGTGTAGGTGGTTCTAATATGATTAAAGAAGGCTTAAGTTCTGTTTATGAAATAAATTCATTTAATATTATTGGATTTTTAAATACTATTTATAATTTTAAAAAATTAAATAAATATTTAAATGAAATTGTTAAATTGATTTTGAAAGAAAAACCAAAAGTTGTAATCACAATTGATACAAAAGGTTTTTCTCTTGCTTTAGCAAAACAATTAAAATTAAAATTTTCTGAAACTAAGTTTAAATGTCCTTTGATACATTTTGTACCTCCAACTATATGGGCATATGGGAAATCAAGGATTAAAAAATGGAAAGATATGCATGATGGTTTGTTTTGTCTATTTAAAAAAGAAGAGGCTATTTTAAAAAAACTGAATACTAAATGTAATTATGTTGGCAATCCTGTAGTTGAAAAGGTCTTAAATTGTAATAATAAAAATGATACTAAACTAATTAATAATAAATCTTACCATAATCCTAAAAATATAAACTGTTTATTGTTACCGGGTAGTAGAGAAAGTGAATTAAAATATTTGCTACCTGAATTTATTTCTTTGATTAAAAGTGAAAATCCAAAATTTACTGACATAAATTGGATTATTCCAACAACAAAGCTTCAATTTGACGAAGTTACTTCAAAAATTAAAAAGTATAATATTTCAACTAATACTAAAGTAGTTATACTTGAAGAAAATTATGAATTACTTAAATATGCTGATTTAGCAATTGCATGCAGTGGAACAATTACTCTTGAGTTAGTTTTATTTAAAGTTCCAACCATAGCAATTTACAAATCAGATTTTTTAAGTGCTTTTATAGGAAGGTTATTAGTTGATTTTCAGAATGTGTTACTTCCTAATTTTTTGTTAGGAGATAAGTTAGTACCATTTCTATTTCAAGAAAAGTGTACCTCTTTTCATATTAGTAATTTATTAATTGAATTTATTCAGGATATTGAAAATAAAAGAAAATTATTTAGAAATTATTCACAAATTATTCTTAATAATATGGGCTACAAAGAAGCAAAAAGATTGGATTTTTCAGCTAGCTCATGTAAAGAGATAATTAAAATTATAAATAATTATAAATATTAATTATCTTTTATCTAAATTCACAAAATCTCTTTTGATTTCCCCAGTATAAAGTTGTCTTGGTCTTCCTATTCTCTGAACCGGGTCAGTTATCATTTCATTCCACTGAGCAACCCACCCAACTGTTCTTGCAACAGCAAATAAAACAGTAAACATATCCGTTGGAAATCCCATTGCTTTAAGTATAATACCTGAATAAAAATCAACATTTGGATAAAGCTTTTTTTCTATAAAGTATTCATCATTAAGAGCAATTTTTTCTAACTCCATTGCTATCTCCAACAAAGGATCATTCTTTACACCTAATAAATCTAACACTTCATGACATGAAACTCTCATAACTGCGGCTCTAGGATCATAATTTTTATACACCCTGTGACCAAATCCAAATAATCTAAACGGATCATTTTTATCTTTAGCTTTACCTACAAATTCTCCAATTCTATCAACAGTTCCAATTTCTGATAGCATTTTCAATACGGCTTCGTTTGCTCCACCATGAGCAGGACCCCAAAGAGAGGCTATACCTGCTGCAATACATGCAAAAGGGTTTGCACCAGATGAACCAGATATTCTAACTGTTGAAGTTGAAGCATTTTGCTCATGATCAGCATGTAAAATCAAAATCTTGTCCATAGCATTTGCGATGATAGGATTTATATTATATTTTTCGGCAGGAACAGAAAAACACATATGAAGGAAATTTTCTGCATATGATAAGTTATTTTGAGGATAATTAAATGGTTGTCCAAGAGAGTATTTATAAGCCATAGCTGCAATTGTTGGAATTTTGGCTATTAATCTTCTAGAGGAGACTAATCTCTCATAAGGATCATTAATGTTGGTTGAATCAGGATAAAAAGCTGAAAGAGCACCTACAACACCTACCATAATAGCCATAGGGTGAGCGTCACGCCTAAATCCCCTATAGAAATTAATTAATTGTTCATGAACCATTGTATGAAAAGTAATAGCATTTTCAAATTCATCTTTTTCAGGCTTTTTAGGTAATTCACCATTAAGCAATAAGTAAGCAACTTCTAAAAAACTACTTTTATTGGCTAATTGGTCTATTGGATAACCTCTATGTAATAAAACACCTTTTTCACCATCGATATATGTTATTGCTGACTCGCACGAACCTGTTGATCCATAGCCAGGGTCATAGGTAAATATGCCTAAATTACTATAAAGAGATCTTATATCCACTACAGATGGTCCAACTGATCCAGATAAAGTTTCTAATTCTAATTCTTTACCATTAAATACAATCTTATTTTTTTCTGAAAATGAATTATTTGACATGTATAATACCTACTTAAAAATTTTTTCTTGCTAATTAATTATGAGATTAATATTTATAATTTAGTCGATTTAATGAAATTGTACAACCTAGTTCATAAATAATTGATACCAAGTCTGGAGCATTAGTTTTTCCTGTTAAAGCAATTCTAAGAATTGGTCCAACTTCTTTAAATTTTAGAGTGTTATCCTGAAAATATTTTTTTAAACAATAGTCTATAGACATTTTGCTCCATTCACATTTTTTTAATAAATCACCGATACCGTTAATTATTAAATTATTTTCTTGTAATATTTTTACCTTATTTGTGTCTTTACAAAGAAAGTTATCATCAATTATCCATTCAAGATCATCTTTTAGGTCTATATATACATTAACTCTTTTTAAAAGGTCAGGTAATAGTGCTTTTACTCTTCTTTCCTGATCAATATTTAAAACTAATTTAAATCTTTCAGTTAATAAATTATATATTGTATTAATATCGATCTTATTTAGGTACTTTGAGTTAATGCTGTAAAGTTTTTTAATATCGAATTTAGCAGGAGATTTGTTAATTTTTTTTAGTGAAAATAATTCAACGGCTTTTTCTAATTCATAATCGTCATCGTTATCATTATGAGATGTCCATCCTAATTGCGTCAAATATGATAACATTGCCTCACTTGTAAAGCCCATATTACGATAATCGATTAAGTTCGTTGCTCCATGTCTTTTAGATAATTTAGAACCGTCTGTTCCATGTATTAATGGTATGTGTGCATAAGAAGGTTTTTTCCAGTTTAAAAAATTAATAATTTGTATTTGTCTAAATGCATTGTTGAAGTGATCATCTCCTCTAATTATGTGAGTTATACCCATCTCATAATCGTCAACCACTGAAGATAACATATACGTTGGTGTTTTATCAGATCTAAGGATTATCATGTCATCAAGTATTTCGTTTTTTACCGATACTTCTCCTTGCACATAATCTTTTATAGTAGTTGTACCATTTATGGGCATTTTAAGCCTAATAACATATTCTTCTCTTTCACTGTTACATTCATTATCTCTCCACGGAGATTTTATCGGTTTTCCATTAGCTCTACTTTTAATCCTTAAATCATTTAATTCTTCTGAATTTAAGAAGCATTTATAAGCAAAGCCCTTGTCTAAAAGCTCATGAGCAACCTTCACGTGGGATTCTAAATTTTTAGATTGGTATATTACTTTTTCTGAAGAATTAATACCAAGCCAATTAAGACCATCATATATAGCTTCAACTGCTTCATTAGTTGATCTTTTTGTGTCTGTGTCTTCTATTCTAACTAAGTATTTACCTTTGTGTCTTTTGGCAAATAAGTAATTAAATATAGCGGTTCTAGCGCCGCCTATATGCAAATAACCTGTAGGTGAAGGAGCAAATCTAGTTACAAATTTCAAAATTATTCTCTTATTTAATGAGTTGTTAACTAGTTACATACATTACAGAAAATATAAAGACTTAATTAATACTTTCTTATAAGCGTACACATCTTACCTTGAATAGTAATTCTATCAGGGCCATAAATTTGAGTTTTATAATGCTTATTAGCTGGTTCAAGAGCAATGCTATCACCTTTTTGTCTAAACTTTTTAAGTGTGGCTTCCTCTTTGTCGATTAAGGCGACAATTATATCGCCATTTTTAATATCTGTTTGTTTATTTATTATAACGGTATCTCCATCATAAATACCTTCATCTATCATCGAGTCTCCCTCAACATATAGTGCAAAACACTCCTTGGAAGATATATATGAAGATGGCACTTCAATAAATTCGTCATAATTAGATATTGCCTCTATTGGTGTCCCTGCGGCAATTTTTCCCAAAAGGGGAATTTGTTCAGCATTATAGTTTTTGGGCTCATTTATTACGCTATACTTTTTATCTAAAAATTTATTAGCTAGATTTATTACATTGGTTATATATGCTTGTCCATTGGTATATTTTTTTGGAGCTATTGCTCTAGCTTTATTTTCTAAACGCTCAACGTAACCTCTTTCCTCCAGAGATTTTACAATTCTGTGAATTCCAGATTTTGATTTTAAAGATAATTCTATGCAAATTTCCTCGTAAGAGGGTGAAATACCATCCTCTTCAATTCGCTTTATAAGAAAAGATAATAACTGATTTTGTTTTTGTGTTAACATCACAACCTCAAACGTTCATGGTTTGTTCTAACATATTTATTATAAATTACAAGCTTTTAAATATTATTTGGAAATTTTAATATTTTAACTATCTCACCATTACTTTTAATCGCATCAAAAGGTTCTCTTGTTATCAAACAGTTTGAATGAGAAAATTTAGTTATCATGGAACTATCTTGCTTACTAATTGGTATGGCATAAATGTCACCATTTTTATATTTAATATTAGCTCTAACAAAATCAAAACGTTGATCATTTTGTGACAGTTCTCCACACAAAATAGCTTTTTCAAATATTGGAAATTGATTAGTATTTCCTAACATTGTCCTAATAGCAGTATTAACAAAAATTAGAGAACAAACTCCTGATGAAACTGGATTGCCAGGAAGCCCTATCAAAGGAGTACCATTTACTTTTGAGAATAATAATGGTTTACCAGGTCTCATAGCAATTTTCCAAAATTCAGTTTTGTTTCTTTTAAAATGTTTTAATGCCTTTTGAATAAGGTCATATTTACCAACTGAAACCCCACCTGTAGTTACAATTAAATCACAATCACTAGCGTCTTTTAAAATTTTATATATATCTAATTCATTATCACCAGCAACAGGCAATATTTTTGGTATTCCACCAAATTCTTGAATCATTGCAGCAAGCATAAGACTATTGCCATTTGGTATTTGGTCTTTTTTTGGTGTTTCTCCTACTTTTATAATTTCATTTCCAGTAGATAATATTGAAACAATTGGCTTTCTTGAAACAGATAACCAAGTTTGGCCAGTCATAGCAATGGAACCAATGTGTCGAGACTTAATTACTATACCTTCGTTAAAAAGGATTTCATTTTTTTTAAAATCCAAACCTTTTTTTCTAACAAACTGATTTTTTTTGATATTAATCTTTGTTTCAACATATTTCTTATTTGATGAATTTCTAACATCTTCTTGGATAATTACTGTATCACTTCCTGAAGGTAATTTTGCGCCAGTAAAAATTCTAACTGTTTCTAGTCCTTCAATTTTTTTTGAGAATGAATTTCCAGCAGAAGACTCTCCGATTACTTTTAGCTTCTTCGTAGTTTCTTTATTTATTTTTGTGTAATTATTGTAATTTACGGCATAACCGTCCATGGAAGATACATCATATTTTGGATTGTCTATATTACTTACAACTGGTTTTGACAAACATCTGCCTAAGGCATTTTGGATAAAAACATCCTCAGAGCTAATTTTATCAAAACTTAATTTAATTTTCTTGATAGCTTCGTCTAATGATAACAAATTAGACTTTTGCATTAAACTCTCCGGATTTTCCACCCGATTTATGAATAAGTTTTATGTCAGATATAACCATTTCTCGGTCAATACTTTTACACATATCATAAATAGTTAGTGCAGCAACTGAAACCGCGGTAAAAGCTTCCATTTCAACACCAGTTTTGCCAACTAAGGCTGCTTCAGCTTTTATATTTATACATGATTCTTTTATTTCAGGTTTCAAATCAACATTAACATAGGATAAAGGTATCGTATGACATAATGGTATCAATTGGTCAGTTCTCTTTGCAGCCATTATTCCTGCTATTTTAGCAATATTTAGTACGTCTCCTTTTTTTATTTTTATATCTAGTATTTTTTGAAGAGTTTCTGTTTGCATTGTTATCTTTCCAAATGCAATTGCAACTCTTTCTGTCATTTCTTTTTTGTTGATATCAACCATAGATGGATTTCCATCGTCATCTAAATGGGTTAATTTATTTTTATTCAATTCATTAACCCCAATATTTTTTTTGTTGCCAAAGTTAAATCTTCTTCTCTCATTAAGCTCTCTCCAATCAAAAAGTTTTGTATTCCGTTTTCTTTGAGTAATTGTAAATCTAAATTATTTTTAAGACCACTTTCGGCTACAATAATTTTATCAGGGTTAATAAAACTTTTTAATTTTAAAGTATTATTTATATCAACTTCCATAGTTTTAAGATTTCTATTATTTATACCAACTAATAAGGTATCAAGCTTATTAGCCATTTCTATTTCTTCCTTTGTATGAGTTTCTACTAACACATCCATTCCAAAATTTTTTGCTTCTTGTTCTAACATAATCGCCTCATTTAAGGTTAAAGCTGCCATTATTAACAATATACAGTCTGCTCCTAGTGATCTTGACTCTTTTATTTGCCAAGGGTCGACTATAAAATCTTTTCTTAAGATCGGTAAATCAACTTCTCTTTTTATAATGTTTATGTATTTATTATTTCCTTGAAAGTATTTTTCATCAGTTAAAACAGATAGGCACGAAGCACTACCATCTCTATAACATTTCGCTAAATGTAAAGGATCAAAATCATTTCTAATAAGTCCTTTACTTGGAGATGCTTTTTTAATTTCTGCAATTAAGTTTAATTTCTTTGGATCATTAAGTTTATTAATAAAGCCTCTTGGTTTTTTTTGTTTGTCTATTATTGAATGCAATTCAAAATCTGTTATCTGACTTTTTCTATAAGAAAACTCTTCTTTTTTGTAGTTTATAATTTCTTGTAATTTTGTAATCATCAGTGTCTTTAAACCTTAACTGTTTGTCATTTCAATTAACTCATTTAATTTGTTTAAAGCCTTTCCATTATCCAACGAATTAATAGACATACTTGCACCTTCTTCCAGGGACTTGGTATGTCCTGTTGCAACCAAAGCTGAAGCTGAATTTAACACAACTACATTTCTAAATGTACTTTTTTTACCATTAAATAATTCAATTATTTCCTTTGCATTTTCTGTTGGTTCTCCTCCAATAATTTCATTGATGTTAGCTACAGGAATATCTATGTCAGATGGATTAATCGTGAACTCTCTAATTGAACCATTTTTTAATTCTGCACAATGAGTTTTACCTGTAATAGTTACCTCATCTAATCCATCACTTCCGTGAACTATCCACGCATGTGTTGACCCAAGCCTTTTTAAAGATTCTGCAAACGGTAAAATTAATGATTTATCATATACACCTAATAATTGTCTTTTCACTAAAGCTGGGTTAGACAATGGACCAAGTAAATTGAATATAGTCCTAATTCCAATTTCTTGTCTTATTTTGCCAACATATTTCATTGCAGAATGATGTTTTGGTGCTAACAAAAAACAAATACCAATATTATTTAAGCATTTTTCTACTATATCTATTCCGCAGTCTATATTAACTGATAAAGATTTTAGAACATTAGCGGCACCTGACTTAGAAGTTGCGGAATAATTACCATGTTTTGCAACTGGCACGCCAGTTCCAGCTAATACGAAAGATACTGCAGTAGAAATATTCAACGTTCCTAAATTATCACCACCAGTTCCAACTACATCTATTGTATCCTCTTTTGATGGAACTTTTAAACATTTTTCTCTAAGTATTTCTGCACCTGCAGCAATAACGATTGGGTTATGACTTTGCATTTTTACAGCAGTTAAAAATGATGAAATTTGAGCGTCAGTAGCTTCTCCGGACATTATTATCTCAAAAGCTAACTTACTTTGTGTGGTATTTAATTCATTTCCATCTGTAATATTTTTCAAAATATTTTTGAATTTACCATCATTATCCATAAAAAAACTCTTTGTCTTGTTAGTTGAAAATTATTTAATATCATCAAAAATAAATATAATATTTTTTATTGATTTAATCTAGGATTCTTTGTTCACATTTTTAATGTGGTATTATGGTACTCATCGTTTTAAGCTGTTGAAAATAATAAATAATAATTAAAATTTTTGATTGACTGATAAAATTAAAAGGGTTAGATCTTCTTTGTTTAAATTAAATTTACTCAAACTTTTTTAAAGGAAATTAAATGGCTTTAAAAGGTACTTATTCGGCTAAGCCTAAAGACATAACCAAAGATTGGTTTATCGTTGACGCAGAAGGTTTGGTTTTAGGACGTTTAGCAGTAATTATTGCAAATAGATTAAGAGGCAAGCATAAGGTTGGCTTTACTCCTCACATGGCATGTGGAGACAATATAATTGTTACAAATTGTGAAAAAGTTGTCTTAACAGGAAATAAAAGATCACAAAAAACATATTATTGGCATACAGGCTATCCAGGAGGTATAAAGGAAAGAAAGGCTGATAAGATTTTAGATGGTAGATTTCCTGATAGAGTTATCCGTAAAGCAGTAGAAAGAATGATCCCTCGTGGTCCTTTAGGACGTCAAGTAATGAGACAGCTATATATTTATGCTGGTAGCAATCATCCACATGAAGCGCAATCTCCACAATCTTTAGATGTAAAATCTATGAATAGAAAAAATAGTTAAAGGTTTAATTATGACTGAAGAAAACAAAGAAATTAATGATTTAAGTGATTTATCTAAATTAAAAGAAAATGAAGAAAATCAGGTTATCCAGATTGAACCAAAAATGGACAAACTTGGAAGGTCATATGCTACAGGTAGAAGAAAAGAGTCTACAGCTAGAGTTTGGGTGAAAAGGGGTACTGGAAAAGTTTTAATTAATGGCAAAGAAATGATTAACTACTTTGCTAGGCCTGTCTTACAAATGCAACTTAATTTTGTTTTTGATATAACAGAGCGTAAAGACCAGTTCGATGTCATTGCTACAGTAAAAGGCGGAGGCTTGTCAGGACAAGCTGGTGCAGTTAGGCATGGCTTGAGCAGAGCCCTAAGCTTATTTGAGCCCGAACTAAGAAAACCACTTAAAACTGCAGGTATGCTTACAAGAGATTCTAGAGTTGTAGAGCGTAAAAAATACGGTAGAGCAAAAGCAAGAAAAAGCTTTCAATTTTCTAAAAGATAGATTTTATTCAATTTTATTCAAAAGGTGTGCTTTGCGCACCTTTTTTTTATTTTAAATTTATCATATAAGTATTTATAAAATAACAAAGGATAAAAATTATGAGCCTTTTAAAAATTGGAATTGCAGGTCTTGGGAATGTAGGTGAAGAGGTTGCTTATCAACTTATAAAAGGTTTCAGAGTACAAAAAAATCTTTTTGAATTTGAATTAGTAGCAGTTTCAGCAAAGTCAAAAAATAAAAAAAGAAAAATTGACGTGAGTGGCATTAGATTTTTTGATGATCCGCTCAAAATGGCTTGTTCTCAAGATATTGATGTTATAGTCGAATTAATAGGTGGTGATGAAGGAGTTGCAAAAAAACTATGTTTTACAGCATTAGAAAATAAAAAATCTTTAATCACAGCCAACAAAGCATTAATAGCAAAATATGGTAAGCAACTTGCTGAATTAGCCGAAAAAAATAATTTATTTTTTTCCTTTGAAGCATCTGTAGCTGGAGGTATTCCTATTTTAAAGCTTATAAGAGAGGGTCTAATTGTAAATGATATTACAGAATTAACTGGAATACTAAATGGTACGGCAAATTACATTTTATCAGAGATGGAAGTGGCTGAAAAAGGATTTGAAGAAGTTTTAGCTGATGCTCAAAAAAAAGGTTACGCGGAGGCTGATCCTTCTTTTGATATAGATGGTATTGACGCAGCTCACAAAACAATAATTTTATCTGCTTTGGCGTATGGGAAAATGCCAAATTTAGAAGATTTATCTATACAAGGAATAAGAGAAATCTCACTTAATGATATAAAGTACTGTAATGATTTGGGTTATAAGATAAAATTATTAGGAAACTCTCTAATATCAAAAGATCTTAACGGTAAAGAAGAACTATTTTGTTCAGTTAAGCCTTGGCTGATTGCAAAGAACTTTGGTCTTTCAAATGTTTCTGGTGTTATTAATGCTGTTCAAATTGAATCAAGCCTAGCTGGCTCTGTTATGATTACAGGAGCTGGAGCAGGGGGTGAACCTACAGCTTCAGCTGTACTGGCAGATATAGTAGACATTGCTAACGGAACTAAATTATTTTCATTTGGCAGAAACTCTTATGATATAAAAGTCAATTTTAAAACAACGCCTTATATAGAAAAATATAAGTTTTACTTAAGACTAAATGTCGTAGATAAATCCGGTATTCTTGCTGATTTAACATCTATCTTTAAAGATTATAATATATCTATTGAGAGTGTTATCCAAAAATCAAATCAAGAAGATAAAACAGCAGAGTTAGTAATTATTACTCACAAAGCTAATAATTCAGTATTAGAAGATGCATTAACATCGATAATAAAATTAGATGGTGTTATTACTAAACCTGTTTGCTTAAGCATTTATTCGTAAAATTTTAATAAGTTTTTAATTTGTCCAAAACTATATTATACAATTCTAAAAAATCAGTAAGTAATGCTGATTGGAAAATTATTGTTTTAGATGATTTTACTAGAAGATTTGTAGACTATTTATCTCAAAAATATAATTTACCAAATTTTATTTCTCCTTATTTACTGTTTAAAGAAATAAATTTAGATGATTTTGATAATTTTTTTACTCCAAAGCTGAAAAATCTTCTCCCAGAACCCTTTTTATTTAAAGATTTAGAAAAAGGTGTCAAAAGGTTGGTAGATGAAGTCGTAAACTCGCGGCCTGTTGGGATTTTTGGAGATTATGATGTAGATGGAGCAACATCTGCTGCTATGATATCAAGTTATCTGGAGCAATGTGGTTGTAAAACATTCATTCATATACCCGATAGATTTTTAGAAGGCTATGGTCCAAATGAAAAAGCTTTAAAAGCTCTTCATGAAAAAGGTTCTGAATTAATTATAACTGTCGATTGTGGTATTTCATCATTTGAACCTTTGCAAGCAATGAATTCTGTTAATATAGATCTAATAGTGATTGATCATCATATCCCAGATATTAGATTACCTCCAGCATATGCAATCATTAATCCTAAAAGAGTTGATAATCATAAAGGATATGAAGATTTGTGTGCAGCAGGAGTGACATTTATTTTTCTTATTGGACTTAATAGGGAACTTAGAAAAAAAGGTTTTTTTAAAAATAAAAAGGAACCTGATTTGTTTCAATTTTTAGATCTCGTAGCATTGGGGACTGTTTGTGATGTAGTACCTCTAATTAAATTAAATAGGGCATTCGTAAAGCAAGGTCTTTCAATAATGAAAAAAAGAGAAAATTTTGGCATCAAAGCTCTTTCAGATATTAGTAAATTAAGCAGTGCTCCAAATACTCAAGCTTTAGGGTTTTCATTAGGTCCTAGAATTAATGCTGGGGGGCGAATTGGTAATAGTGAACTAGGTGTATATCTTTTAAAAGAGACTGATGAAAATAAAGCTTTTGAAATTGCAAGTAAGTTAGATGATTTAAATAAAAAGCGAAGATTTTTAACTACTGAATTAGAAAGTAAAATTATAGGACAGATTGAAAAAATAATTTCGGAAAATAATAGTGAGGTTCCATCTGCTTTAGTTGTTTATGGTAATGATTTTCATGAAGGTATTATAGGTATTGTTGCTGGTAGAATGAAGGAATTATATAATAGGCCAGTTTGTATAATTGCTATTAATCAAAATGGAATAGGTAAGGGATCTGGGAGATCAATTCACGGTATTCCCTTAGGGGAAATAATTTTAGAAGCTTTAAGTTTAAATATAATTAATTCTGGTGGAGGTCATGACATGGCTGCTGGGTTTACCATTGATCCTAATAAGATAAATAATTTTATTGAATATTTAAATAAAAAGGTAAATAACTTAGTGAATGCTGAAATTCCTAAAATTTCATATATTGCAACCTCAGTAATACCAATTTCCGCTTGTACTTTAGATTTGGCAGAATGGCTAGATAAATTAGGTCCATGGGGCCCAGGTATGGAAGAGCCAAAATTTATTATACCTAATTCTAAAATTTCATCTTTCA
>ERZ802830.1015-NODE-1015-length-27482-cov-21.0056_pt1 | contig 27482 bp, 19 predicted proteins | sample MGYA00345654_ERZ802830 | MGnify/ENA primary metagenome ERZ802830 (study PRJEB30503, sample SAMEA104212375) | marine metagenome | biome: Westerlies Biome; feature: [SRF] surface water layer (ENVO:00010504) within the epipelagic zone...; material: water...
TTTCTGATTGAGTCAAGTGGTCTAAATCAACCTTTTTATATTTAGAAACATCCATCGCTAAATCTGGGTATAGATTGAAATCAACTTCAGGCAATTCAGCAACTCCGGATCCATCTAATGAGAAGTGCACATGTCTTGTTGAAGCACAATTTGGAATCATCGCAACCGGAAGTGAGGCGGCATGAGTAGGATAGTCATTAATCTTAACGTCCAGAACTGTTGTTAACCCGCCAAGACCTTGAGCGCCAATGCCCAACTCATTAATCTTATCAAATAGCTCAATTCTTAATTTTTCAATATCAGTAGGATGATCTTTAGCCTTGATATCATTAATATCAATTGACTCCATCAAAGATGCTTTAGCCATCAGCATCGCTTTTTCAGCAGTTCCGCCAACACCAATTCCAATCATCCCTGGAGGGCACCAGCCTGCACCCATCGTTGGAATGGTTCTTAAGACCCAATCTGTAAGATTGTCATCAGGGTTAAGGACTGTAAATTTAGATTTATTTTCAGAGCCTCCTCCTTTAGCAGCCACTGTTATCTCCAACTTATCGCCCTTAACTAGCGAAGTATGAATCACTGCTGGTGTATTATCTTGAGTGTTGTTTCTAGAGAATAAAGGATCACTCACTATCGATGCTCTTAGGCGATTATCAGGCTCATTGTAAGCCCTTCTCACGCCTTCATTAATCATGTCCTCAATAGACATCTCTGTATCCCACTGGACATTCATACCAACTTCAACAAAGACATTTACAATCCCAGTATCTTGGCAGATAGGTCTTTTTCCAAGAGCACACATTTTCGAATTGATCAAAATCTGTTCAATCGCATTTTTGGCACTTTGACTGGTCTCTCTTTCATAAGCGGAGACCATTGCATTAATAAAATCAGGCGAGTGATAATATGAAATATATTGCAAAGCAGAATGAATACTTTCTATTAAATGTTCTTGCTTGATGATCATTTTTATTTAGCCTTTGGTATTGTCTAAAGAGGGCATTCAGGTTATATTATAACCTCTAAACATTTTATTTTTTTTGCTAGGAACCCCCTTATGTTCAATTTATTCACAGGCCAAAATCTTTCTGTTGACTTAGGCACAGCAAATACACTCATTTATATGGATGGAAAAGTTGTCCTCAATGAACCCTCTGTTGTTGCACTCAGACACGAAAAGGGAGCCTCAGAATCATCGGTAATTGCTGTGGGTCAAGAAGCAAAAAATATGCTTGGAAGAACGCCTGGCGCTATTGAAGCTATTAGGCCTATGAAAGATGGCGTAATTGCTGACTTTAAGGTAACTGAGAAGATGCTCCAATTCTTCATGAAAAAAGTTTTAAAGTCTGGTTTCTTTTCTCCAAGTCCAAAAGTGCTTATTTGTGTTCCATGTGGTGCCACTCAAGTTGAAAGGCGAGCCATTAAAGAGAGCGCAGTAGGCGCAGGCGCTAGAGATGTTTATCTCATTGAAGAGCCAATGGCGGCGGCTCTTGGAGCTGGCATGGCCATTGAAGAGGCCTCAGGCGCGATGGTTCTAGATATTGGTGGTGGAACCTCAGAAATAGCAATCCTTTCACTGAATGGAATTGTTTACTCTGACTCACTCAGGGTTGGGGGAGACGTGTTTGATGACACCATTGTTAAATTTGTAAGAAGGGTTCATGGAATTATTATTGGTGAGGCTACTGCCGAGCAGATCAAAGAAGAAGTGGGTAGTGCTTTTGAATCCAAAATTATAAGAAAGAATGAGTTCAGAGGAAGAGCGGTCTCTACCGGACTTCCAGTAAGCTTTGAGGTGACCAACTCTGAAATACTTGAAGCTTTAAGTGAGCCTCTAGGAATGATTATCAGTGCACTCAGAACAGCGTTAGAGCAAACCCCGCCTGAGCTATCATCCGATATTGCTCAAAATGGACTAGTCATTACTGGTGGTGGCGCTCTTTTGGAGGGGCTTGACAAACTAATTCATAGTCAGACTAATTTACCTGTGACTATTGCTGACGACCCTCTAACGTGTGTTGCTAGAGGCGGCGGTATAGCTTTAGAGATGATTAATCATCATGATATGGGGTTCTTGGCAGCAGAGTGATTCCTAATAAGTCGAGATCTTAATAATGCGACTTTTAAAACTTTTTGTTCCTATATTTCTCTCAATTATTCTTATTGTTTTAGACGCTCGTTTCTCCTATCTCGATAACTTCAAGCGATTCACGCTAACGCTGCTCAGCCCAATTTATTTAGTGGTTGATTTGCCAAGCCAAGTCATTGACTGGGTTAATGATAAAGGCAGTGAAAATGAGTTACTAGTGAGTCAAAATGATTATCTTGAGGGGCAGCTCATTGAACTCAAGGCAAAACTTCAGACGTATAACAATTTAACACTTGAAAATCAGAAGTTGTCTAATCTACTTGAATCCAGCTACTTACTTCCAGACCACAATGTAAAGCTAGCAAGAATCAAGTCAATCTCTCAGTCAAGATTATCAAAAAAAATTATTATTAACAAAGGGCTAAATGATGGTGTAACTTTATCGGATTTAATCATTGGCTCAGATGGAGTTGTTGGGCAAGTGACAGAAGTAACACCAATGTATTCTACAGTAAGGCTTCTTTCAGACCCAACCCAACACATGCCCGTAAAGAACTCAAGAAATGGCATTAGAGGAATCACCAAAGGCCTGGCATCGAATGATAGAGGAATGATTTTAAAATATATTCCTCTTGAGTCTGATATCAAACTAGGTGATATCTTTATGACGAGCGGCATTGGAAATTCATATCCCCCAGGCTACTCTGTAGGAAGGGTTAAGTCCATTGATGAGAATTTAGATCCATCCTTCATGACGGTATATCTCGAACCGACACAGAATTTAAATAGACTCGAATTAGTTCTTATTATTGAGGAGAAAAATGATTAACCAATCTCAATTTATACTTCTTCTTAAAATTACAGTGCTTGCATTCATTGTTGGTGCTATTGCCCTACCTAGCTTGATAGAAATGGTTTCACCGTTTTGGCTACTCTTATTCTTTATTTATTGGCTAATCTACTCGGACAGTAATGGAATTTATAGCTCAGCTTTTGTATTAGGAATACTTCTTGATGTTTTTCAAGGAGGCATCCTTGGACAAAATGCTCTTGCATTAGTAATCAGTTCTGCATTTATATTGAGTGTTAAAAAATCTTTTTTTGTATCCAATCTAACGACACAGCAGGTATATGTATTCATAGCCTCTCTTATTTATCTCATTGTATTTCTAATTACTCATATTTCGGTTCAAGGACTTCAAATTCAATGGCTTGTTCTATTTGTTCCTTTCACTGGAGCAATTCTTTGGCCTGTAGTTCGATTCTTACTGGCAAAACTTAAGCAATAAATATTTTCTTTATGGATAAGATTGGAAACCTTAAGAGAGAAAGAAAAGTATTCAGATCTAGGGTGATTTTTTCTGTAGTCATTATGCTGTCTATGACTTTAATTCTCACCTTTAGACTCTTTAATCTTCAGATAACTCAACATGAATACTACGTTGAAGAGGCTCTCGGGAATCAAATGCAAAATCTTCCAATCACCCCCATAAGGGGAGATATCTTGGATCGCAATGGAAAAATATTAGCGACTAATGAGTTTTCTTATAGGCTCACGATCACCCCAGAAAAAGTGACAAATTTAAATGACACTCTTGTTGAATTAGAGATTAATGAATACATTGATGCTAAAGATATAGAAAGATTTAATAAAAATTTTAACCGCTACAAAAAATTTCATAATATTCCAATCAAATTTAATCTCTCTGAATCCTCAGCCTCATCATTTCTAGTCAATAATCAGATGCCCGGGGTTGAAGTTGAGCCATATTTCCATCGAGTATATCCTTATGGGCAATCAAGTTCACACATAATTGGTTATGTTGCTTCAATGAATAAGGAAGAAAAAAGTAGATATGACAAGAAGAATTATGCGGGCACTACTTTTGTTGGAAAGATTGGCATTGAAAAGCAATATGAAAATTTACTGCATGGTCAATCTGGCATGAAGCAAATTGAGAGAAATGTAGCCGGCAGAGTTGTTGACTCAAAAGTGATTACGCCATCAATATCAGGTGAGGATGTCTACTTAAATATAGATATAGACCTTCAATTGAAGGCAGAAGCTTTACTAGGAGAGAGCAGAGGAGTTATTGCTCTGATTGATGTGAATGATGGATCTGTTTTGACACTTGTAAGTACGCCCTCCTTTGATCCTAATTGGTTTGTGAATGGAATTTCGGTTCAACGCTATGACGAACTGAAAAATGATTCAGACTTACCACTCTTTGATAGGAGCACTAAAGGGCTATATCCTCCAGGATCAACTATCAAACCGATGGTGGCTCTTGCTGGACTAGAAGAAAAAAATATAACCGTTAAGCATTCCACTTTTTGCCCAGGTTTTTATAAACTTACAGACTACTCTCGAAAGTTTAATGACTGGAAGAGAACTGGTCATGGCAGAGTTGATACGATTGAGGCCATAGCGCAGTCTTGTGACGTGTTCTTTTATGATCTAGCCTACAAGATGGGTATAGATGAAATTCATAACAGCCTTTCATACTTTCAGTTTGGACAAAAGACAGGCCTTGATCTTCCAGGAGAGTTAGGAGGGATACTGCCCTCAAGAGAATGGAAAAAAATTAATAAGGATGAGCCATGGTATAGAGGTGAGACACTCATTACTGGTATTGGACAGGGATTCATGACTGCAAGCCCAATACAACTTGCTCTAGCTACTGGAGCAATAGCAAATAAAGGAAATCTTTTAACTCCTAGGGTATTAATGCACTCACAATCCAAAGATGGTCAGTCTTATAACGAATCGCAACCTCAATCAAGACGAATTCCTATCAAAAATATAGATAACTGGGAGCTCATCATTCAGGCAATGAAGCAGACAATTTATGGCAAGCTGGGGACAGCAAAACGACTAAACAATAAACTTAGATATACGCTTGCAGGAAAAACTGGAACTGCACAGGTATTTGGGCTAGATCCTGAAGAAGAATACATTGCTGAAAATATTGATGAAAAACTCAGGGATCACGCCCTTTTTACTGCTTTTGCGCCGATAGAGAATCCTCAGGTTGCTATCGCTATTATTGTTGAAAATGCGGGAAGTGGAAGCTCAAAAGCAGCACCATTAGCTAGAACTCTTCTTGACGATTATTTTAATAAATACGGGGTAGATCCCGATAAGATCTAATTGCTTAATTCTTAAGCCTGAGAGGCTAAGAAACTTTGTCTAAAGTTATCAAAAGTATCAGATTGTAAGGCACTTCTTATTGATCTCATTAGATCCTGATAATAATATAGATTGTGAAATGTATTGAGCCTAGACCCTAATATTTCATTTGTCTTTTGTAGGTGGTGAAGATAAGATCTTGAGTAATTTTTACAGGTATTGCAACTGCAATTTGGATCAAGCGGAGCAGTATCTAATTTGTATTTTGCATTGCGTATTTTTACAACGCCCTCTGAGGTGAATAAGTAACCGTTTCTTGCGTTCCTAGATGGCATGACACAGTCAAACATGTCAACTCCCATCGCAACACCTTCAACAAGGTCTAAAGGCGTTCCTACGCCCATAAGATAGCGAGGTTTATCAGTAGGCATTTGCTCTGGTAAAAAATCTAATACCTTCATCATTTCTTCTTTAGGCTCCCCAACAGAGAGGCCTCCAATCGCATAACCATCAAAATTCATCTCTATCAGTGACTCAGCAGACTGAAGCCTTAAATCTTTATGCATTCCGCCTTGGATGATTCCAAAAAGAGCATTTTTATTCTTAAGTCTTTGATGCTCCATAAGAGATCTCTTTGCCCATCTTAAAGACAACTGCATCGACTGATCAACTTCACTTTTTTCTGCAGGATAGGGAGTGCAGTCATCAAATATCATGACAATATCTGAGCCTAATTTTTTCTGAATTTGCATTGACTCTTCTGGCCCCATGAAAATTGATGACCCATCTTTTGGTGAACGAAATGAAACGCCCTCCTCAGTAATTTTTCTCATCTTACCAAGACTAAACACCTGAAAACCTCCAGAGTCAGTCAAGATTGGTCCTGACCAATTCATAAAATCATGAAGGTCTCCATGCGCTTCAATGACATCAGTGGAAGGTGTAATTGATAAATGAAAAGTATTGCCGAGGATAATTTCAGCTCCTAACTCCTCAACCTCTTCTGTTGTCATCGCTTTGACAGTGCCATAGGTTCCAACGGGCATAAAGGCAGGCGTATTGACAACTCCTCGATCAAATTCAAGTCTTCCTAGGCGAGCCTTACCATTTGTATTTAAGAGTTCAAATTTCATGTAAAAATTAATAATTAACTTTAAAAAGCTTGGTTTATTTGATCAAGAGTAAATCCTCTTGATTGTAAAAACCTTTTTTGTTTAGCTGTCTCTTTGAAATCTAAAGAAGATAAATCTCCAAATTTCCTTTGCCTTATTTCTTTAGCTAGCTGAAACCAATCAAAGACTGATAGATCAAAGGTGTTTATGCCTCTCATTTTTAACTCTGATGCAATTTTTACTGGACCCTTTCCTTGGTTAAATCGCATCTGAATAAATTCTTCAGAAAAACGATCATCACTTTGATAATTCTGCTCAACTAGTTTTGAAATCGAGTTATTAACAACATCGACATCAAAACCCTTTGTTTGAAGTTTTTGGAATAGCTCTAACCTAGAGTGCTCGCGCCTCATTAACATTTTTAATCCAGCAGAATAACATTTACTCTCCTGCGTCAGATTCGTCATGATCGCTACTCATAAGTTTTTCACGAATTTTTTCTTCAAGACCTTGACTCATATCAGAATGCTCTTTTAGGTACTCTCTAGCATTATCCTTGCCCTGTCCAATTCTTTCGCCATCAACGCTATACCAAGCACCTGCCTTTTCAACGAAACCCAGCTCAACACCTAAATCAATAATCTCACTCTCTCTAGAGATGCCTTGGTTATATAGAATTTGAAATTCAGCCTTCTTAAATGGAGGTGCAACTTTATTTTTTAAAACCTTGACACGAGTCTCATTACCAAGAATTTCATCACCCTTCTTGATGGCACCAATTCTGCGAATATCTAATCGAACGGATGCATAAAATTTCAGTGCGTTTCCGCCCGTAGTAGTCTCAGGGTTGCCAAACATCACTCCAATTTTCATTCGAAGTTGATTGATAAAAATAACCATCGTGTTAGTTCGTTTGATATTGGATGTAAGCTTTCTCAATGCTTGAGACATGAGTCTTGCCTGTAATCCCATGTGAGACGCACCCATTTCTCCTTCAATTTCAGCTTTTGGAGTTAGCGCTGCAACTGAATCAACCACGACAATATCTACGCTACCAGAGCGAACAAGCATGTCAGTGATCTCTAGGGCTTGCTCACCAGTATCAGGCTGAGAAATTAATAGATCATCTGTATTAACACCGAGTTTTCTTGCATAAGATGGGTCCAAAGCATGCTCAGCATCAATAAATGCAGCCGTTCCTCCCAGTTTTTGCATTTCCGCAATTACATGGAGTGTCATTGTAGTTTTGCCTGAGGACTCAGGCCCGTAGATCTCAATTACTCTGCCTTTGGGAAGGCCGCCAATCCCAAGCGCAATGTCAAGACTTAAGCTTCCTGTAGAGACAGCTTCTATATCAGTTCTGGCTTCTTCCTCACCAAGAAACATAACTGACCCTTTGCCAAACTGCTTTTCAATTTGTCCTAGGGCAACTTTTAGTGCTTGTTTTTTCTGTTCATCCACTGCGCTCTCCCGCGTAAAATAATAATAAATTTATTGACATTTATTATAATGGCTTTCACTCAAAAAGATACAGAATGTATGGCCCTTGCCCTTAAACTTTCTAAGCTGGGTCAGGCAGGTGTGGGTGCTAATCCTATGGTAGGTTGCGTCATCTCAAGTGATGACAAAATTATTGCAAAAGACTACCATCATCAATATGGCCAGGAGCATGCTGAAATCAATGCTCTTAATCAAATTGGGCATAAAGCTGAGAATTGCAAATTATATGTAACACTTGAGCCATGCTCTCATCATGGCAAAACCCCTCCCTGCATCAATGCCATAATTAAGGCGGGCATCAAAAAAGTTTACGTTGCAACGCTCGATCCAAATCCTTTAGTTTCCGGAAGTGGTGTCAAACTGATGAAAGAAAATGGGATTGATGTAGAAATTGGGCTACTTGAAAATAACGCAATTGAAGTAAATCGTGGCTTTTTTAAGAGAATGAAAACAGGATTACCTTTCATTACCTCAAAAATAGCGATGAGCCTTGATGGAAGGGTAGCTATGAGGAGCGGTGAAAGTAAGTGGATCACGAGTGAAGCCTCTAGGGCAGATGTACAAATACTTCGAAGCCAAAACCAAGCAATCCTAACAGGTTCAGGCACAATATTGAATGACAACCCAATGCTAACTGTTAGAAATAAAAAGTTACAGTCTAAACCCCTTCGCGTCATTATTGATAGTAGTAACTCTATTACGGACAAATCTCTCAATATTTTTTCATCGGACTCTGAGACTCTAATCCTTAATCCAACTAATTCGAAAATTTTAAAAAATGGAAAGATTGATTTAAAGTCAGCCCTGATAAAACTTGGTGAAATGGGAATCAATAATGTACTATTGGAGTCCGGTAGTGGACTTAATGGGGCTATGATGGAATCTAGCCTAATTGATGAGTTTATTATATATACTGCTCCAGTTATACTTGGCAGTGATGCTCAAGCCATGATGGAACTCCCTTTTAAAAAAATGTCAGAAAAAATCTCACTTAACATTCTTGAACTAACTCAAGTAGCTAATGATTTAAAAATCAGAGCTAAACCTCTATGAGTGGTCTAACAAATAAAAGAATTGTTCTTGGGGTAAGTGGCTCAATAGCAGCTTATAAAGCTCCTGACATAGTTCGTCGACTTCAAGACTTAGGGGCTGATGTTAGGGTCATAGTTACTGATGGTGGAAGAGAATTTGTAAGTGAAAGATCTCTTCAAACAATTTCTAAAAACAAAGTTCATAACAACCTTTGGGATAAAGAAGCTGAACTTTCGATGGGTCATATTGAAATCGCGAAATGGGCTGATGTCATTATTATAGCTCCCGCATCAGCAAATACCATTGCAAAGCTTTGTCATGGAAGGGCTGATGATTTACTATCCACTGTCATTTTAGCAACAGAAGCAAAAATTATGATCGCCCCAGCAATGAATCAACAAATGTTTGCAGCCAGTGCAATGAAAGATAATCTCGGACTTCTCAAAGCTAGAGGCATAGATATTATTAATCCAGGATTTGGCGATCAAGCTTGTGGTGATGTTGGAGAAGGAAGGCTTGCAGAGCCAATAGACATTGCTAGTCAAGCTGCTGAACTTTTCACCTCTAGCTTACTGAGTGGAAAAAAGGTACTAATTACACTTGGCGGGACAAGAGAGGCAATTGATCCAGTCAGATTTATTTCAAATCACAGTAGCGGCAAAATGGGAATGGCACTAGCTCACGCCTGCATTCAGGCTGGTGCAAAAACAACTCTTATTGTTGGATCAATATCAATTGAATTAGAGAAAAGAGCTGAAATTATTCAAGTGATTAGCGCAGAAGAAATGTATCAGGCGGTGATGAAGCAAATTGACAACCAAGATTTATTTATAAGTTGCGCTGCAGTTGCAGACTTTAGACCCAAAAAAGTAAGTAAAAATAAAATCAAAAAAGATAACCAATCAATGACAATCGAGCTCATAGAAAATAGAGATATATTAGCGAGTGTTTGTCAACTCAAGAAAAAACCAATTTGTATTGGATTTGCTGCGGAAACTGAAAATCATATTATAAATGCTAACAACAAGCTGATAAAAAAACAGTGTGACGCAATTATATTAAATGATATTTCTCAGACAGAAATTGGTCTTAACGCTGATGAAAACGAAGTTCACCTTATTACCAAAAATAGAACTGAAAAAATAGAAAAAAATACTAAACAAATTGTTGCTGAAAAAATTATTGACGAGTTGGTAAATAATTTTTTCAATCCCTCATAAATGCTTATAAATCAAGGGTTATTAGACTTACCCACAAAACTGTGGATAACTCTGGTGATATCTTCAAAATTAACCATTAATTCTGCACTAGACTGGTAATTTCTACGGTTTTGGTTAATAATTAATCATATCTATTTTTTAATTAAAAATCAATGACTTATATTTTTAAAAGATCTGAAATTATTTTGACATTCCTTAATAACTTTTAAATTTCACACTTCGCGGATAACTTTTTAAGTTTTTCCCTTTAATGGAGGGGTTTTCAGAGCAATTCAAGTGTTTTTTTACTTGAAGAATAAAATAATGTCTAGTCTTGAAATATTAAAGAATTTAGGTAATTAATTTTATTTTATAAATTGGTATTATATGACTATTGAAAATACTATTAGAAGGCTAATTTAGAGCTTTTTTTACTTTTTTGTTTCAGTTTTAGTAATTAATTTTATACATCCCATATCCTAATTTCTCTTCAATTGAATCCAGTAAACTACGATCGAGAGAAACATCAAATTCTTTTGATAATGGAATTCTTCCAGACGAACTTCCTGACTCATATTCAATGACTACTGGACATTTTCCTTTAAATTCCTTGAGCATATTACATAGCTCTAAATAGTCATTTTTATTTTTTTGTGATAGATTAATTTTTATGAATTTTGCATATTTCAATTGAACTCTATCTACTGGTTCAATCTTATCAACCACAACTTGCCATTGCTCCCTGAAATCTTTATTCACTTTTCCTGAAATGACAACGACCTCATCTAACAAAATGTATTCACTGACTTGAGCTAGTTTCTGAGAAAAAACTGCCGCATTTATTTTTCTCTTACCATCCTCAATTGTCAAACTTGCCATTTGACCTTTCCTTGTATTTCTAAATACAATATCTGATATTAATGCAAGTATTCTTACCTCTCGATTATTTCTAAAGATGATATCTTTTGGAAGTGTGCAGACTATTGACTTTAAGTGGGACTTATACCAGTCAGTGGGATGGCGATCTAAGTAATACCCCATGACCTTTTTTTCATGCATCATGATATTTTTAAATGATAGGAAAGCTCCTCTTAAATATTTTTTTTCATACTCTATATGGCTATCAATATCTGAAAATAAACTACTTTGCCCCTTCAACATATCACTTTGCCTTTGCTCTGCTTGTCTCACTGCATTTGGATAAGTCGAAATCAAAGTTGCTCTCTTAATTCCAAATACATCAAAGGCGCCTGCATAAATTAAAGCCTCAATTGCTCTTCTATTTAAAAATTTTTTCTCTATACGGAAACAAAAATCAAAGATATCTAAATACTCTCCAGATTCAACTCGCTCTCTTACAATTTCATTCACTAAAGCTTCACCCACTCCTTTAATTGCTCCTAGACCATAAATGATTGTGGTGTTATCAGTGATGGTGAATTCAAATTCTGATTGATTGATTGCGGGTGCAATGACCTTAATTCCTTTTTTCTTTGATTCACCAACAGTAAAAGCGACTCGATCGGTATCGTCCATCACCCCAGATAACACAGCTGCCATGAATGGAGCAGGGTAATGCGCTTTCAACCATGCCGTTTGATATGAAATGTATGCATAAGCAACTGAATGAGATTTATTAAAGCCATATCCTGAAAACTTATCGATAAGATCAAATATTTCATTTGCTTTTTCCTCATCAATATTTTTTTTTGCAGCCCCATTAACAAAAACTTCACGCTGCTGAGCCATCTCCTCGACCTTCTTTTTACCCATAGCACGGCGAAGTATATCTGCGCCACCCAAAGAATAGCCGGCCATGATTTGAGCAGATTTCATTACTTGCTCTTGATAAAGAAAGACACCATTCGTTGGCTTTAAAATCTCTTCAAGCATTTGGTGGGGATATCTAACCTTTGCACCATGCTTAACCTGGATATAATCATCCACCATCCCAGCATCAAGGGGTCCTGGCCGATACAAGGCCAGCATTGCAACAATATCCTCAAAGCAGTCTGCCTTGAGCTTTTTTAAATATCCCCGCATTCCCTCTGATTCAAGCTGAAATACACCAGTTGTGTCACAATCTTGGAGAAGTTTAAAGACCTTTGGATCATCAAGCTTAAGACTATCAATATCAATTAACTCCTTGCTGAGGCCTTTCTTAGAGATAATCTTTATAGCTTTATCCATCACTGTTAAATTTGATAACCCTAAAAAGTCAAATTTAACCAATCCAACCGCTTCAACATCATCTTTATCAAACTGTGACACGATGACATCTGACTCTTCTTCACCTTTATATATGGGGCAAAAATCACTAATCTTGCTTGGCGCAATTACCACGCCTCCAGCATGCGTTCCGACATTTCTGATAATTCCCTCTAGATCTTGAGATAAATCAATCAAGGTTGATACACTCTCTTCAGTATCATATCTCGATTTAAGTTCTTCTGAATCCTCAAGCGCCTTATCCAAAGTCATTTTTAATTCATTTGGAATCATCTTTGAAATTTGGTCACTAAAACCATAGGGATGACCTAAGACTCGACCTACATCTCTTACTACTCCTTTTGCAGCCATTGTGCCATAGGTAATTATTTGAGAGACTTTTTCAGAGCCGTACTTTTGAGCAACATATGCTATGACTTCGTCACGCCTATCCGTACAGAAATCAATATCGAAGTCAGGCATTGATATACGCTCGGGGTTCAAAAATCGCTCGAATAAAAGATCGTGTTCAATAGGGTCAACATTGGTAATTGATAGTGCCCAGGCAACTAAAGAGCCCGCGCCAGAACCTCTTCCAGGACCAACCGGTATACCATTCTCCTTAGCCCATCTTATAAAGTCAGAGACAATTAAAAAATAGCCTGGAAAATCCATTTCTAATATGACAGAAAGCTCAAAGCTTAGCCTTTCATCATAAGTTTTTCGATCTACTTTAAGACCTTCTAATCTAATTTCTAAACCTTTTTTTGATTCTTCACTAAAAAATTCAGCAATGGTCATACCTTCTGGAGTAGGAAAAACTGGAAGATAATTTTTTTGGAAGAGCTCAAAATGAAGATTACATCGCTTAGCAATTTCAATAGTATTTTCTATAATTTGTGGATAATCCTCAAACAACAAGGACATCTCATTCGGATTCTTTAGAAATTGGGCATTACTAAAATTCTTGACCCTTCTTGCATCATCTAACAAACCCCCTTCAGCAATGCAAATTCTAGCCTCATGGGCCTCATAGTCACTTTTATGCAGAAACTGGACATCGTTTGTAGCTACAATAGGAACTTGTAACTCAACACCGAGATCAATCATATGATTGAGCAAACTTTCATCTAAATTTCTTCCAGTTCTCTGAACTGCAATGTAATATCTATCATCGAAGGTATTCGTCCACTCAAGTATTTTATTTTTTGCAAGTTCAAACTCATTGTTTAACAACAACTTAGAAATATCGGAAGATATAGGCGATGCTATCATCAATAAACCTTTATTATGAGCTCGTAACTGTCCCTCAGAAACGCAAACGGTAAAGCCTTCTTTTTCATTCAGATAAGCTTTTGAAATGAGTTCTGAAAGGTTTAAATATCCTTCATGGTTTTGACAAAGTAGAATTGCATCATAGATTCCAGCATCATTGTTAACGGAAATTTTCGCCCCAATGATTGGTTTTATGCCTGAGTTAATTGCTTTTTGATAGAACTTAATCGCAGAAAAAAGGCTCATGTCATCCGTCAACGCAACACTTTTCATACCTGCTTCTTTAACTGAGTCAATTAAGTCAGGTACTCGAACAAGGCTATTCTTTACAGAATATTCACTTTGACATTGAAGATGAACAAAATCCACAGAATTAATATTATATTAAGATGAATAAAACTTTATTTTACAAAGAATTTTATAATTGACTTTTAGCTTTTATAAAATTATTTTTTGAAAAACTAAAAATAATTAAAAAATTATATATTTTGAGCAGCCCTAATTAGAGCTTGAGCTTTATCCATGGTTTCTTGCCATTCCATCTCAGGAACTGAATCATGAACAATGCCTGCTCCAGCTTGCACATATAGAACATCATTTTTGACAATAGCAGTTCTAATAGCAATAGCTAAATCCATCCCTCCGTGCCATGATAGATTGCCTATTGCTCCAGAATATATATTCCTCTTTAGAGTTTCCACTTCATCTATTATTTCCATTGCCCTAACCTTTGGTGCTCCACTCAAAGTTCCTGCAGGAAAAGTAGCTCTCAACACATCAATCGAGCTCATATCATCTTTTAATTCACACTCTACATTGGAAACAATATGCATCACATGAGAATACCGCTCAATAAACATTTTATCTGTAAGATTTACAGTTCCAGTTTTAGCAATCCTTCCCAAATCATTTCTTCCAAGATCGATTAACATAAGATGTTCAGCAATTTCTTTTTCATCAGACAAAAGATCTTTTTCATTATCTTTGTCTTCCTCTTCGGTTTTACCTCTTGAGCGAGTACCCGCAATTGGCCTTATTGTTGCAACATTATTATTATCAACTCGAGTAAGAATTTCTGGCGAAGAGCCCACTATAGCAAAATCATCGAGATTCAAATAGTACATATATGGCGATGGGTTCAGTATTCTTAACTGTCGATAAAGTTCAACTGGATTTGAATTAAACTTGCAGCTTAACCTCTGAGAGGGTACAACTTGCATGACGTCACCAGCAGTAATATATTTCTGAACTTTTTCTACTGCATGAACAAAATTATTCTTACCAAAACTCGAAATGAAATCCTGGGATTTAATTTTTTCAGATTGTGTAGCATCATGTTCAAATGATTTTTTAATATTGCTTTCAATCAAATCTAACTTTGCAATTCCATCATCAAAAGATCCATCTTCTGGACTTACATGAGTAATGATATGCACTTTGCTTGTTAAATTATCAACAACTAACAAGTCATTAGAGACCATTAGAAGAATATCTGGGACATTTAGCTCATCTTTCTTTTCGATATTCTTTAATTTTGGCTCAATATATCGAATGATTTCATATCCGAAATAACCCACTAGGCCGCCATTAAAGTCTGGAAGACTATCTAACTGAGGAACTTTAAACTGCTCCTGAAAATCCTCTATCCAGGCAAGTGGATCTTGAACGTCAAACTTCTCTTGCAGATAACCATTTTTTTCAACAAAAATCTCATATTCATTGACTTTAATAATAGTCTCAGCGGCAAGACCAATAAATGAATAACGACCCCATTTTTCACCGCCTTGCACCGATTCTAAGAAATAGGTGAAAGGAGTGTTTGCGAGTTTGAGATATAAGGCTAAGGGTGTATCAGTATCAACAACTACTTCCCGTGAGAGAGGTATGTGATTATAGCCCTCCTCTACGAGGGCATTAAACTGAGAAAACTGCATGTAATTATTTTATCATTACCGAGTTAATGAAAACTTTAGAATATTCTCAATTACCCAATGACTTAATTAAATATTACTGTACTTAAAATAAAAAGGGTTTCATCATTAAATGAAACCCTTTTGTAGATTTTAAAACAGACTATTCTTCAGCTTCAGCTTCAACTTCACTTAACTGATCTGAAAGCTCTTGCTCTGCCTCACTGGTTTGCATGAAAGCATCTATGCGTTTATTTCTTTTTTCTTGATGATGCTTAAAACCAGTTCCTGCAGGAATCAGCCTTCCTACTATCACATTCTCTTTCAGTCCTCTAAGGTCATCTACTCTTCCTGTAATCGATGCCTCAGTTAGGACTCTTGTTGTTTCCTGGAAAGAGGCAGCAGATATAAATGATTCCGTTGAGAGTGATGCCTTTGTAATACCCATTAATAACCTTTGGAAGCTGATTTCTTTCTTGTTTTGGGCTTTTAATTGTTTATTTTTCTCAACAACATGGGCATACTCAGCAGTTTCACCATTTACGTAAGTCGAATCACCATTATCTTCAATCTCAACTTTTCTTAGCATTTGTTTGATAACAACTTCAATATGCTTATCAGAGATCTTAACTCCCTGAAGTCGATAGACATTCTGAACTTCTTTTACGATGTAGTTTGCTAAAGCTTCGACACCTAAAAGTCTTAGAATATCATGAGGATTTGATGGTCCATCAGAAATGACATCACCCTTTTCAACAGTTTCACCATCAAATACATTGATTGCTCTCCAATGATGAATCATCATTTCAGTGACATCACCCTCCTCACTGGTAATGAGCATGCGTACTTTAGATTTTGTAGGGTTTCCAAAACTAACAACACCAGCACTTTCAGCAAGAATAGCGTGATCTTTGGCCTTACGAGCCTCAAATAAATCAGCAACTCTTGGCAATCCACCAGTAATATCACTAGTTTTAGAGACCGCTTTAGGAATCTTAGCTAGAATTTCTCCAGCATTAATTAGCTGCCCATCCTCTAGGTTGATCTTAACTCCTGAAGGCAGATAATGAGTAGATAAAACTGACTCCTTATTCTTCTTGTCAAGAAGTTTAATCATTGGCTTCATGTCTTTTGCTGCAGAAGTTCTTTCAGCCTCTTCAATAATCTCATAAAAACTTAAACCAGTTAAAGGATCAGCATTTTTAACGACTGTTAGGCCTTCATCAAAATCAATGAATGATACTCTTCCAGAGTTTTCAGCAATAATCGGATGTGTATGTGGGTCCCAGTCAGCTATTTTATCTTTAGCCTTGACTTTTCCACCATCTTTAAAGTGAACCACTGCACCATATGGCAACTTATAGCGCTCCATAACTTGGCCTAAATCATTCCTTATAGAAGCCTCTGAAGATCTTGAAACAACAACCAAATCTCCATTTGCATTAGTAATAGATTTCATATTTTCATAGTGCACTATACCGTCTGTATTAATATTAATACTATTGACTGCAGTAGAAGAGCTCGCTGCACCACCAATATGGAATGTACGCATCGTAAGCTGGGTTCCAGGCTCACCAATGGATTGTGCAGCTATAACGCCAACAGCTTCACCAACGCCAATTTTGTGACCCCTTGCCATATCATTACCATAACATGATGCACATACACCATATGGAGTTTCGCAAGTTATCGCAGACCTTACTTTTATGAACTCAATTCCAAGATCATTAATACGATCAGAATCTGACAAAGTAATCAAATGATCTTTTTCTAAGAAAACTTCTTTACTATTTGGCATAAGCACATCTTCAGAAATAATTCTTCCAAGTACAGCAGAGCCAAGTGTTTGAACAACATTACCACCATCAATGACGGCTTTCATCACAAGTCCATTTTCAGTACCGCAGTCTTCTTCAGTAACAACGAGATCTTGACCTACATCAACTAGGCGTCTTGTTAGATATCCTGAGTTAGCAGTTTTAAGAGCAGTATCCGCTAGTCCCTTTCGTGCTCCATGAGTTGAAATAAAGTATTGCATATTATTGAGGCCTTCACGGAAGTTACTAGTGATTGGAGTTTCAATAATAGATCCATCAGGTTTAGCCATTAATCCCCTCATACCAGCTAGCTGTCTAATCTGAGCTGGAGAACCCCTAGCACCAGAGTCAGCCATCATGTAGATTGAATTAAAAGAAGGTTTCTTTTCAGTGTTACCCTTAGCATCAGTAATCTCATCATAGCCCACTTTATCCATCATCGCTTTAGCAACTTCCTCAGATGTTCTAGACCAAATATCAATCACCTTATTGTAGCGCTCGCCATTGGTCACAACACCAGAAGCAAATTGTTGTTGCACATCTTTAATTTGAGAATTAGCCTTGTCAATCATTTCAGATTTTTCACTTGGAATAATCATGTCATTTGAGCAAAAAGAAATTCCAGACTTTGTTGAGAATTCAAAGCCCATGTACATCATTTGGTCTGCAAAGATGACAGTTTCTTTAAGTTCTTGAGTTCTATAACAAACATGAATCAAGTTCGACACAACTTTCTTTGAGAGTGCTTCATTAATCAAGTCAAAAGACAAGCCCTTAGGCAGAATTCTTGAAAAAATTGCTCTACCGATTGTAGTATCAACAATTCGAGTAGAGCTTGGCTCGAATCCAGAATCCGATTTAACGTAATCCTGAACTCTTAGCTTAATTTTTGCATGAAGAGTGACTAATTTAGAATCATATGCCGCAAGAGCTTCATTGGTATTTGCAAAAATCATACCTTCACCCTTTTGATTAACCATCTCTCTAGTCATGTAGTAGAGACCCAAAATCACATCTTGAGAAGGAATAATGATTGGATCACCACTAGCCAAGTGAAGAATATTGTTAGAAGCCAGCATCAGCGTTCTTGCTTCCAACTGTGCCTCCTCCGATAGTGGCACATGAACTGCCATTTGATCACCATCAAAGTCCGCATTAAATGCTGTACATACAAGAGGATGAAGCTGAATAGCCTTACCTTCAATTAGTAAAGGTTCAAATGCCTGAATACCAAGTCTATGAAGCGTTGGGGCTCGGTTTAAAAGAACCGGATGTTGGTGAACAACTCTCTCAAGGATATCCCAAACTTCTGGAATCTCACTTTCTACCATCTTTTTAGCAGCTTTAATTGTTGAGGCTAGGCCATTAGCTTGGAGCCTGTTATAAATGAAGGGCTTGAATAACTCTAAAGCCATTTTCTTAGGCAAACCACACTGATGAAGCTTCAGGTATGGCCCACAAACGATTACTGAACGACCTGAATAGTCAACTCTCTTACCTAATAAGTTTTGACGGAACCTACCTTGCTTTCCTTTAATCATGTCTGCAATTGACTTCAATGGACGCCTATTGTTCCCCATAACAGCACGGCCACGACGACCATTATCTATAAGAGAATCAACTGCCTCCTGGAGCATACGCTTTTCATTTCGAACAATAATTTCGGGCGCATCAAGCTCTAGAAGTCTTCCAAGGCGATTATTTCTATTGATGACTCTACGATACAAGTCATTCAAGTCAGAAGTTGCAAAACGACCTCCATCAAGAGGAACTAATGGTCTTAAATCAGGTGGCAAAATTGGCAATACATTCAAAACCATCCACTCTGGCTTATTACCAGATTTTATTAAAGAATCAACCAACTTAAGTCTCTTGTTAATTTTCTTTAATTTGGTTTGTGACTTTGTGTTTAGAGCATCTTCTCTTAGATTGGCGGCTTCTTTCTCAAGTTGCATTTCTGCAAGAACATCTTGCATTGCTTCAGCACCCATTTTTGCAACAAATTCGTCATCGCCATACTCATCTAGAGCGTCATAATACATCTCTTCAGTTAAGAGCTGTTTTTTAATCAGAGGAGTATTTCCAGGGTCTGTCACCAAAAAAGCTTCAAAATATAAAACTCTCTCAATATCCTTCAATGTCATATCCATTAAAAGCCCTAATCTTGAAGGTAATGACTTTAGGTACCAGATATGAGCAACTGGTGCAGCTAGTTCAATATGCCCCATCCTCTCTCTTCTGACCTTTGATAAAGTCACTTCAACACCACATTTTTCACATACTACATTTCTAAACTTCATTCGCTTGTATTTACCGCACAAGCACTCAAAGTCTTTCATTGGGCCAAAAATTTTGGCACAAAACAGGCCTTCTCTTTCTGGCTTAAATGTTCTGTAGTTAATAGTTTCAGGCTTTTTAACTTCGCCAAAAGACCATGAACGAATCTTTTCAGGAGAAGCTAGACCAACTCTAATGGCATCAAAATCTTGTTCTTTATTTTGCTGTTTTAAAATTTGTAATAAATCTTTCAAAGGATTCTCCTAATTTAATTTTGTTCAAGTTCAGTATCAATACCTAAAGAACGTATTTCTTTAACTAATACATTAAACGACTCAGGCATTACAGACTCAGTACGATTCTCACCATCAACAATGTTCTTATACATCTTTGCCCTACCACTTACATCATCGGACTTGACTGTTAACATCTCTCTAAGAGTATAAGCAGCACCATAAGCCTCAAGAGCCCATACTTCCATCTCACCAAATCTCTGGCCACCAAATTGCGCTTTACCACTCAATGGTTGTTGAGTTACAAGAGAGTATGGTCCAGTTGAACGCGCATGCATCTTATCGTCAACTAAATGATTAAGTTTTAACATATGCATATAGCCAACAGTGACATCTCGGTCAAAAGCATCACCTGTTCTTCCATCAAATAGCTGTACTTGGCCACTTTCTGGCAAGTCAGCCATTTTTAGAAGAGATTTAATATCTTCCTCTTTTATACCATCGAATACTGGAGTTGCCATAGGAACGCCAGAACGTAAATTATTAGCCAACTCTATAATTTCATCGTCAGTAAATGATTTTAAGTCTTCTGCTTTTCCATGACTGTTGTAGATTGAATCTAGCATTGATCTAATCTGCTTAATTGTATCTTTACGTTGCTCATCAATGAGATTTCCAATCTTATGCCCAAGGCCTTTTGCAGCCCATCCTAGATGAACTTCAAGGACTTGACCAACATTCATTCGTGATGGAACACCTAAAGGGTTTAAAACAACATCAACCGGGGTTCCGTCAGCAAGGTGAGGCATATCTTCAACTGGAGACACTCTCGAAATCACGCCTTTATTTCCGTGCCTACCAGCCATTTTATCTCCAACCTGAAGAGTCTTTCGTGTTGCCACATAAACTTTAACCATTTTTTGAACACCAGGTGGCAATTCAGCACCTTCTTTAATTTTAGCGCTCTCTTGTTCAAAAAAGACTTCAAACTCTTCCTGCTTTGCTTTAGATTGTTTTATTAATGCAGCTACTTCCTTATTTACTGAAGCATCCTTAACTTTAATCTTAGCAATATCGCTATTCTCCAGAGACTTCAAATCTTTGGCAGCAAGTTTGTCGCCACTCTTGATATCTCCAACGTTGCTTGTAGATACATTTCCAGAGAGCTTCAGTCGAATTCTTCTAAAAATATCTCCATCAATAATACCAAACTCATCATCAATGTCTTTTTTGATATTTTCTAGTCGCTCTTCATCAATCATAAGTGCTCTAGTATCTTTAGCCACTCGGTCTTTTGTAAAGATTTGAACATCGATTACAACACCTGACTTAGACGCACCCATTCTCAATGAGGTATCTTTTACATTATTAGCTTTTTCTCCAAAAATAGCGCGCAATAATTTCTCTTCAGGTGAAAGAACCGTTTCACTTTTTGGTGTCACTTTACCAACCAAGATATCTCCACCCTTAACTCTTGCACCAACATATACGATGCCAACATCGTCAAGCTTAGATAAAGCTGATTCACTTACATTTGGAATATCTGCAGTTACTTCCTCTGCACCCAGCTTTGTATCTCTAGCATAAGCTGTAAGCTCTTCAATATGAATCGAAGTATAGCGATCTTCCTGAACCACTTTTTCTGAAATGAGAATAGAGTCTTCAAAGTTATAACCATTCCAAGGCATGAATGCGATCATCATGTTTTGTCCAAGGGCTAGCTCACCTAAGTCAGTTGAAGGTCCATCTGCCAAAACATCGCCAGCAGCAACCTTATCCCCAGGCTGAACTAGAGGCTTCTGGTTTATACAAGTATTCTGATTTGAGCGTGAGTATTTGATTAAGCTGTAAATATCAACACCCAGCTCTCCAGCTTTAGTTTGTTTAGCGTCAACTCTAATGACGATTCTTGATGCGTCAACGGTCTCAACCACGCCGTCATGGTCTGCAACAACGCAAACTCTAGAATCCGCAGCAACAACTCTTTCAATACCAGTTCCAACGAGCGGTTTTTCTGCACGTAAAACTGGAACTGCTTGACGCTGCATATTTGAACCCATTAAGGCACGGTTAGCGTCATCATGCTCAAGGAATGGAATCAGAGAGGCAGCAACAGAAGAGATCTGTTTAGAGTCAATGTCAATTAATGTGACTTCAGACTTGTCAACTAATACAAATTCATTTTTATGTCTCCCTGAAACAAGGTCATCTTGCAAGAAACCTTTAGAGTCTACCTTAGAGTTAGCTTGTGCAATCGTGTGATCAATCTCATCAATCGCTGAAACGTAAACTACCTCTTGAGTCACCTGACCATTTTTTACAACTTGATAAGGAGTCTCTAAAAATCCATAGGAATTAGTTTTAGCATAAACAGCTAAAGTATTAATCAATCCAATATTAGGCCCCTCAGGAGTCTCAATTGGACACAATCTGCCATAGTGCGAAGGGTGAACATCTCTCACCTCAAAGCCTGCTCTCTCTCTAGTCAGGCCGCCAGGCCCAAGCGCAGAGATTCTTCTCTTATGGGTTACACCAGATAATGGATTTACCTGATCCATAAACTGAGACAATTGAGATGAACCAAAAAATTCTCTAACTGCAGCAGAAACGGGCTTTGAATTAATTAAATCCTGCGGTGTTAACTCATCAGTTTCAGCAAGGTTTAAGCCCTCTTTAACTGCCTTCTCTACTCGTATTAGGCCAATTCTGAATTGATTTTCAATCATCTCACCAATTGCTCTAACTCGTCTATTAGCCAAGGTATCGACGTCATCAACAACATCGTGACCATTTTTAATATCAATTAATTTTTTGATGACATTAATAATGTCATCATGAGTTAATACATGCTCTCCTGTCTCACTCTCAATTCCTAGGCGCCTATTGAGTTTCATACGACCTACTTTAGAGAGATCATATCGGTCATTATTGAAGAATAGGTTAGAGAAAAGCGAATTCACAGCATCCTCAGTAGCTGGCTCACCTGGTCTCATGACATGATAAATAGACATGCGCGCTTCAATCTCAGTTTGTAGCTCATCAAGACGTAAGGTATCTGAAATATACGCACCATTTTCAGCATCATTGATATAAATGATATTAATTTTTTTAGTTTTAGTCGCTGTTAGTACTTCGAGAGATTCTTCAGATATCAAAGTATTTGCTTCGAGTAATATTTCGCCTGTATCTGTATCAACAATATCTGACGAAATCACTTTACCAATAAGGTACTCAAGAGGGGCATTAATCGAATCTACTTTAGCAGCTTGGAGCTGTTTAATGTGCTTTGCTGTAATTCTTCGACCCTGTTCTACAATCAGATCTTTACCAATTTTTATATCAAATTCGGCTATGATTCCTCTTAGGAGTTCTGGTTTAATAACCAAATCACATGACTTAGCCTTGAACTTAACAGTTACATGATCAAAGAAAGTATCAATAATTTCATTTGAAGATTGGCCCATTGCGCGAAGAAGAGTGGTTACCGGGAGCTTTCTTCTTCTGTCTATTCGAACAAACAAGTGTTCATGATGGTCAAACTCAAAATCGAGCCATGAACCGCGATAAGGTATGACACGTGAAGAGAATAATATTTTTCCAGATGAGTGAGTCTTACCTTTATCATGCTCAAAAATAACACCTGGAGAACGATGAAGCTGAGAAACAACAACACGCTCTGTTCCATTAATTACGAAAGTTCCAGTATCAGTCATAAGAGGAAGCTGTCCTAAGTAGACACTTTCTTCAATGACCTGTTTTACGCGACGCTTTTTCTTTAGATTAGATCCGTTTTTATCAAACAGAACCAAGTTAAGCTTAACTTGCAAAGTTGCAGCGAAGGTGACTCCTCTCAATTTACATTCTTTTACGTTGTATTTTGGCTCTTGAAGTTCATAATCCAAATATTCAATCTCTGCATAACCATTCAGGGCTGTAATTGGAAATACAGATTGGAAAACTGAGTGAAGACCTATGTTCTCTTTTTCAGCTGCTCCAGCCTGAATAAAGGTATTGAATGAATTAATTTGGATGGATAATAAATCTGGTTCTTTAAGAACAGACTCTCTCGTTCCAAAATTATTTCTGATACGTTTTTTTTCTGTAAATGAATAAGTCATGAATGCCCCGTATTAATCAATAAATTATTTTCAAAAATTACTTTTGAATAAAAACACCAAAATCCCCTTTTGGGGATTTTGGTTAATAGCATCGAACAAATTACTTAAGTTCTACGCTAGCGCCAGCTTCTTCAAGCTGCTTTTGCATATCATCAGCTTCAGCTTTTGAAACACCTTCTTTGACTGCTGCTGGAGCACTTTCAACTAGATCTTTTGCTTCCTTAAGACCCAATCCAGTAATTCCACGAACAGCTTTAATTACTGCAACTTTCTTGTCACCAAAGCTTGTGATCATTACATCAAATTCAGTCTTTTCTTCAGCTGCCGCACCAGCTTCTGCTGCTACAGCTACTGGAGCTGCTGCAACTGCTGCTGCTGAAACTCCAAACTTCTCTTCCATTGCTGAGACTAGCTCAACAACATCCATTACAGACATATCTGCAATTGCATTTAAAATATCTTCGTTACTTAATTTCGCCATGATATTTACTCCTCTATATTATTATTGTTTTTGATCACGAACAGCAGCCACAACTCGAGTTAACTTGGTAGGAACTTCATTCAAAGTTCTAACTAGTTTTTCAGTCGGTGCAAGCATCAACGCCATCAACATACTGATTGCTTGATCTTTAGTCGGAAGACTCGCGATTCTTTTAAGTTGATCTGCATCAACAAATTCACCCGATACTCCCAAACCTTTAACAACTAAATCTTCATTATCTTTAATAAAGTCGCGAAAAACTCGTGCAACAGCTCCCGGATCTTCTTGAGAAAAACCCAAGATAACCGGACCACTCAAGACTGGTGTAATGCATTCACACCCTGTCTCTGCAAGAGCTCTCTTTGCTAATGTATTTTTCACAACACGCAAAGAAACATCTGCCTCAATAGCAGAATTTCGCAAGTTAGTCATTTGTTCAACATTCAATCCGCGATACTCAGCAGCACCTACAGATATAGCGCTCATAGCGACCGCATTAACCTGTTCGACAACTGCTTTTTTTGCTTCAAAATTAAGAGCCATAAGTCTCTCCTGAACAGTTAAAAAAAGAAAGCTATAAAATTACAACTTTCGCCACAAGGTATTTTCATACCCTCTACATAGGCAAATTGAAGGATCAATTTATTAAGCAATTCACTGCAAGCAGTTCATCGCACCTATGGTCTTTGAGGCATGACAAGTCACCTTGTCGCCCAAAGAATTCATCACTGATAAATAAAATTTATCAGTAGTTTAAACTTTTAAATATCTACACTTGCGCCATCAACACTTAGACCTGGACCCATTGTCGATGAAACACTAATTTTTTTAAAATAAACACCTTTAGCAGAACTAGGTTTTGCCTTTTTTAACGCTTCAATTAAAGCAGCAACATTCTCTTCTAGCGCTTTCACATCGAAAGATGCCTTACCAATTCCTGCATGAACAATTCCAGATTTATCTGCACGATAACGAACCTGTCCAGCCTTTGCATTCTTAACTGCAGTTGCAACATCTGGAGTTACTGTTCCAACTTTTGGGTTTGGCATTAATCCGCGAGGACCTAAAACTTGCCCTAGTCTTCCAACAACACCCATAGCGTCTGGAGAGGCTATCACAACATCATAGTTCAAGTCACCATCCTGCATAGATTTCATCAAGTCATCCATACCCACAACGTCGGCACCAGCATCAGAAGCTTTTTGAACGTTGTCACCCTGAGTGAAAACCGCAACGCGAACTACTTTTCCAGTTCCATTTGGAAGAACTACAGCACCGCGGACAGTTTGATCAGACTTCTTTGTATCAATTCCAAGATTAATACTAACATCCACTGACTCATCGAATTTTGCAGTCGCACATTCTTTAACCAACGCTAAAGCATCCGAAATTTTATATTTAGAACCCTCTTTAATTTTTGATAAATTTTCTTTTTGATTTTTCGATAAACTAGCCATCATTAACCCTCCACCACAAGGCCCATTGAACGGGCAGTTCCAGCTACAATCTGAACAGCAGCATCTAAATCATTTGCGTTTAAATCTTTCATTTTGATATTAGCAACTTCCTCTAATTGAGCACGAGTTACCGTTCCAACCTTATTAATATGTGGCTCACCACTTCCCTTCGCAATACCTGTCACTTTTCTAAGTAAGACAGCTGCCGGGGGTGTTTTTGTTACAAACGTAAAGCTTCTATCGTTGTAAACAGTAATAATTACTGGAACTGGCATACCTTTATCAAGCTCTTGAGTTTGAGCATTGAATGCCTTACAAAAATCCATGATATTAACACCGTGCTGACCTAAAGCAGGACCCACTGGTGGCGATGGGTTTGCTTCTGCTGCAGGAACCTGCAACTTAATATATGACTCAATTTTTTTTGCCATTTTTATCTCCTATGGGTACAAACGCCGCAAAGCTCCCCGTTTACAAAATAAGCCTAAAGGCCTTGTTATGTTTTCTCTACTTGAGAAAACTCTAATTCAACTGCAGTAGTTCTTCCAAAAATTAACACCTCTACTGTCAGTAAACTTTTTTCATAATTCACGTTTTCAACAACTCCATTAAACTCATTAAAAGGACCATCAATGACAAGCACCTCTTCACCTGGCTGGAATGCAACCTTAGGCTTAGGCTTGTCTGCACCTTCCTGAACACGAGCAAAAATTCTATCAACCTCTCTCTGAGTTATTGGCGAAGGCTTACCTGAAGAACCACCTATAAACCCAATAACATTGTTAGTGTTCTTTACTAACAACCAGCTCGGCTCAGTAAGCTCCATCTTTACCAACATATAACCAGGGAAAAACTTACGCTCAGTCTCTTTTTTCTTTCCACCCTTGAGCTCAACTACCTGCTCAGTAGGGATCAAAATTTCACCTACCAAATCCTCCAGTCCTTCTCTAGCCACAGCTTCTTCAATAGCTAACTTCACTTTAGCCTCATAGCCGCTTCTAGCGTGGATTACAAACCAATTTTTAGACATTAATATCCCTTACTCAAAAATGTTAAATTGCAGAAATTGACTGAACACCCCAAGTGAAGAATGCATCCACAATCCAAAGAAAAATTGCCACTATAACGACCGCAATCATGATGATTCCAGTTGTTTTAAAGGTTTCTTCTCTGGTTGGCCAAACGACTTTCCTAAGCTCAATGCGTGTTTCTTTTAAGAAGTGCTGAAACCTATCACCCTGGCTAGATTTAATAAAAACACCTCCAGCAACAACAAACCAAACAAGGGTTACTAAAACCTTTGTCAATGAATTGAAGTTGAGTGGATTAATGTAATATAAAGCTAGCGCAGCAACAACAATAACAACTGCCAGGATAGTCTTCCATTGATCAGAACTGCTCTTTAAATTGTCTATTTGTTTAGCCACATGTATCCTTTAATTTGGCAGGCAAGGAGGGACTCGAACCCCCAACCAATGGTTTTGGAGACCACTACTCTACCAATTGAGCCACTTGCCTATATATCAAATTCCAAAAAGTGATTGCCTAAATTAAGGCAACCACTCACTATAAATTATTCTTAATTCGTAATCTTCGAGACGACACCAGCACCAACTGTGCGTCCACCTTCTCTAATTGCAA
>ERZ802830.1016-NODE-1016-length-27482-cov-14.3872_pt1 | contig 27482 bp, 23 predicted proteins | sample MGYA00345654_ERZ802830 | MGnify/ENA primary metagenome ERZ802830 (study PRJEB30503, sample SAMEA104212375) | marine metagenome | biome: Westerlies Biome; feature: [SRF] surface water layer (ENVO:00010504) within the epipelagic zone...; material: water...
TCAGATGTCTGTGCTGTGCATCAGCTGTCACATAGGCGGTGCAAGAGCCACCGGGGTCTGTACGGTCTTTGTACATGGTCTGTGGCTCACATGGGCTGTGGCAAGCGCCACCAGTACCAGGGATGTGAGGGGGCGGTGAGCCTCTACACAAACCTATAATTAAGCATCAAAATTGTAGTTTTTGCCCTCGAGCAATTAGCTATTGTCAAACAGTTAAACAGCCATAAAGGTGCGCGACCGGTCTTGCCTGTTTAAGTTCAGGGCGTTTTGTCTTTGGATTAAGGCAGAAATATACCGGTGACCTGCGCAAGACCACACGGGTGATAATACAGCTGGGACCGGTGTAAATTCGGCTTGACGCTTTGCGGATATATAGTGTACGCCCGACCATGTTGCCGCCTTAGCTCAGTTGGTTAGAGCGCTGGATTGTGGATCCAGAGGTCCCCCGTTCAAGCCGGGGAGGCGGTACCACTATCCCTTTGCGTATCAGTCCAACACGATGCTTTGCTGCAGCGCGCCGGTGGCGCGGTTGAAAATTAAAATGCGGTTGTCGCTGGTAACCACAGCGTACCAATCGGGCCCTTGGGTGAAGGCGGTGGCGGTTGTGTCTTGCGGCAGGGTAATGCGGTCGGGCAGGGCGATCTCAGATGCCGTATCGCGGTCTTCTTTTGGGCCTGAGAAACGGATGACAAATAGCGTGATGATGATTACCATGCCGGCAATCATCGTTGCGGTCAGTGCAGTGACCAACCGTCGCAAAAACACAAGATGCGCCGGAGTGAGCCCGGGCTGAGGAGAAGGTTCCATTACTAAGTCCAAAATTGAATTCACCGTGGCGGAAGACCCGCCACAGCGCCTTGATAAGGCGCTTGCGCGCGATGTACCAGTGCAAGCCGCATTATCGCGGACCCGGCTGTCGCGGTTAATTGCTGAGGGTGCTGTGTTGTTGAACGGACAGCCTGTTACCGATCAGACGCGAAAAATTGCCGCTGGAGATGCCGTTGAAATCACCGTTCCGCAAGCCCAAGACAGCTATATCGGACCTCAGGATATTCCGCTTGATGTGGTGTTTGAAGACGATGATCTGGTGGTGATTAACAAAGCGGTTGGCATGGTGGTGCATCCTGCCCCGGGATCACCTGATGGGACGTTGGTTAACGCATTGCTGCATCATTGCGGTGACAGCCTTTCAGGGGTTGGCGGACAAAAACGTCCGGGCATTGTGCACCGTATCGACAAAGATACCAGTGGCCTGTTGGTGGTGGCCAAAACTGATCGGGCACATCATGGGTTGGCGGCCCAATTTGAAGCCCATAAGGTCGAGCGCTATTACCGCGCAGTGGTATTTGGGGCGCCTGACGCCAACGATCCGCGACTGCGCGGCGTCAAAGGCGTTAATTTTGAATCCGGTAATATCATGCGGCTGACGACCCAATTGGCACGCCACAAGACCGATCGCCAGCGTCAGGCAGTGTTATTTCAAGGCGGTCGCCACGCGGTCACCCGGGCGCGAATAGTCGAACGTTTTGGCACCCCAATTGCTGCAGCCTTAGTCGAATGCTGGCTCGAGACTGGCCGTACCCATCAGATCAGGGTGCATATGGCGCACGCCGGACATGGGTTGATTGGGGATCCGGTTTATGGTGGACGGCGCAAGCTATCCCCCAAAGCGATTTCGCCAGATGCGCTGGAGCGGGTGAAATCCTTTCCACGGCAGGCGCTTCATGCGGCTGTTCTGGGTTTCAAACACCCCGGGTCTCATCAAAGCTTGCGGTTCGAGGCACCTGTTCCCCCTGATATGGATCAGTTAATCGTATCCTTGCGGGGGTGAGGCGCCCTTTTTGTCTGATTGATTAAAAGACCTGCTTCAGCATCGGTGGTTTCAATGGCTTGTTCACGAATTTTTCATCTTTCTGGTGGTTGAACGGTTCGGAATTGCACCCTAAATATAGGACAACATCCTTTTGATCTGGAGCGCCGCATGAGTACTTACACAAATCTTCCAGCCCCCTCCCCGGAAACTGGCTTGAGCCGTTATCTGCAACAGATCCGCAAATTCCCGATGCTAGAGCCGGAAGAAGAGTACATGTTGGCCAAGCGTTGGGTCGAAGAACAGGACACAGAGGCGGCGCATAAAATGGTCACGAGCCATCTGCGTTTGGCGGCAAAAATCGCGATGGGGTATCGGGGTTATGGGTTGCCGCAGGCCGAAGTGATCTCTGAGGCCAATGTCGGATTGATGCAGGCGGTAAAACGCTTTGATCCTGAAAAGGGATTTCGGCTGGCGACCTATGCGATGTGGTGGATTCGCGCAAGCATTCAGGAATATGTGTTGCGCAGTTGGTCATTGGTGAAACTTGGCACCACCGGCGCGCAGAAAAAACTGTTTTTCAACCTGCGCAAAGCCAAGGCGCGGATCGGTGCCTTGGAAGAGGGGGATCTACATCCAGAAAAAGTCACGCGGATTGCGAACGATCTGGGGGTGACCGAGGCTGAGGTGATCAGTATGAACCGCCGTCTCTCAGGAGGCGACGCTTCGCTGAATGCCACTGTTGGCAGCGAGGGCGAGGGCTCAATGCAATGGCAGGACTGGCTGGAAGACGAGAGCGCTGATCAGGCTGGCGATTACGAGGCCTCAGACGAGCTTGAGACGCGGCGCGCCCTGCTGAGTGAAGCAATGACCGCGCTGAACGAACGCGAACAGGATATTTTGACCAAGCGTCGCCTTATAGATCATCCGCTCACGTTAGAAGACCTGAGTTCGCAATATAGTGTCAGTCGGGAACGTATTCGGCAGATCGAGGTGCGGGCGTTTGAAAAGTTGCAGATGCGGATGCAAAGTCTGGCACGCGATCGAGGCATGCTGGCTCAAGCATAGTTTTGCCGCTGAAGTTGCAGAGAATCGGTTTGAACCGGCTCTGAAAGAGTTTACCAATTTGAGCTTGCGAAGCATGCAAAGCGAAAGAGGGCACAACACACTGCTGTGCCCTCTTGTTGAAGTACCATAAAACGCTTTCCAGAAGGTCAGGCATACTCGATGTGCTTCTGGCAGATACCCAAATACAGCCGGATCTTAGACCGACCGGATGTTCCCAGCCGCTTTGTGTTTGCTGACCGTGTTTTTAGAGCTGTTTGAACCACTGTTCGCGTCAATGAAATTCAAGACCATTGGCCGGATGTTGTCGCGCCAGCTTTTGCCGGCAAAAATACCATAGTGCCCAGCCTCGGGTTCGACGTGGCTGGCTTTCATCGTTTCGGGCAAGCCGGTGCAAAGATCCAGCGCTGCAATGCATTGGCCTGGGGCAGATATATCGTCTTTTCCACCCTCGACAGTTTTGATCGCCACATTGGTGATATTAGCGAAATCAACAACTTTTCCGGCCACGGAAAAACAGTTTCTGGCGATTTCGCGGTTTTTGAAAATACGCTGGACAGTTGAGAGATAAAATTCGGCTGTCATGTCCATAACTGCTAGATATTCGTCGTAAAACCGGTTGTGAGCATCATGCTCCGAGGCTTCACCTTTGGCCACGGCCCACACCTGATCGGAAAAAGCCTTGTGATGACGTTCGGCATTCATAGAAATGAACGAACTAAGCTGGAGCAGTCCGGGATAGACTTTGCGCCCGACGCCATCAAACTTGAACCCGACGCGTTGGATCATTGTCTCTTCCAATTGGCCCATCGTGACACGGCGGCCAAAATCGGTAACATCGGTGGGCGTGGCATCCGGATCGACAGGACCGCCAATCAAGGTCAGACTGCGCGGCTGTGCGTCTGGATCTTCCTCGGCAAGATAGGCGGTGGCGGCAAGGACAAGTGGCACGGGTTGGCAGACGGCGATTACATGGATATCTGGTCCGAGACGGCGCATGAAATCCACAGTGTAGAGGGTATAATCCTCGACGTCGAACTTACCGGCGCTCACGGGGATGTCGCGGGCATTGTGCCAGTCGGTCACATAGACTTCACAATCTGGGATCAGGCTGATGACGGTTGATCGCAGCAGGGTAGCATAATGGCCCGACATGGGGGCAACCAGTAAGACTTTTCGTGCGGCAGGTGCGCGGTTCTGGACCTTGAAATGGATCAAATCGCCAAACGCGGCTTTGCATATTGTTTCAACCGTTACCAGATGATCGCGCCCGTCATCGCAGGTCAATGAGGTGATGTTCCAGTCCGGTTTGGTGGCAATCCGCGAAAAAGACCGCTCGGTGACCTCGCCCCATGCGCCCATCCATTCCAGTGCCGGGTTGCGGATGCCATAGAACATCGGGTGTCCCGCCATCGCCTTGGCAGTGGCACCCAACCATTGGTTCGTGTTACGGGAAGTCTCCATCAAATCGTAAAGTGCCATATAGCGCATCTTTGTCTCCAAAGTGGTGGGTGCTGTAATTTCATTGCTCTTGCCGAACAGCCTATAGTACGGTTATGCTGCATAGCAGCGAACTTACGAGGAATATTTAAGAATGGCAACAAACGACATCTTAAATGCCGAAAATTACGATAGAATGACACATAATATTAAGCGGATTGATGCGCTGTCAAAGCGATTGCTGTCTATTATTCACCAGCGAGAGGCGCCAAATCTGGCACTGAGCGCGCCCAGCCATGAGCTTTTTACCAATGCAGGAGCGCAGTATTGGCAAAAAATGTTAGAAAACCCAGAGAAGGTTTTTATGCACCAAGTGGCGTTTTGGGCTGGCTCATTGCAACATTTTGTCGAAGCCCAGCAGATGGCAGTGTCGCCGTCTGATCCGTCCGATCCGTCGTCGCCGCAAAGCGAAGAGACAGATCCGCGCTTTGCCCACCCGATGTGGCATACCAATCCGTATTTCAATTTGATCAAACGGCAATATTTTCTGAATGCGGCATCGCTGCGCCGCGCATTGGCTGAGATTTCAGACCTCGATCCGATTGAAAAGCAACGTCTGGAGTATTTCTCCACCCAGATTATTGATATGTTATCACCAACTAATTTTCTCGCAACAAACCCTGCTGCGCTTGAGAAAGCGGTTGAAACCGAAGGGCAGTCCCTGATCGATGGGATGGAGAATTTAGTCACAGATCTTGAAAACAATAATGGTGAACTGCTGGTACGTTTGACGGATGAAAAAGCTTTTGAACTTGGGGTAAATATCGCGTCAACACCCGGAAAAGTCGTGTTTCGCAACCGGATGTTCGAATTGATTCAATACGCGCCGAGCACGGAAACTGTGCGTGAAATACCGCTGGTTATCTTTCCTCCTTGGATCAATAAATTTTATATTCTCGATCTCAAAGCGCAAAACAGTTTTATTAAATGGGTCACTGAACAAGGCTATAGTGTCTTTGTCGTGAGTTGGATTAATCCGGATCGGTCTTACGCGGAGGTCGGATTAGAGGAGTATATCTCGGAAGGCTTCTGCACCGCGATCGACACCGTCAAACAGATATCTGGACAGGAACAGGTCAACGCGCTTGGCTATTGTATTGCCGGCACAGTGCTAAGCCTTGTGCTGGCCTTGATGAAAAAGCGTGGTGATACGTCAATTAAATCAGCGACGTTTTTCACCACTCTGACCGATTTTTCACAACAGCGAGAATTTACACCCTTTCTTCAGGATGATTTTGTTGATGGGATTGAAAAGCACGTTGAAAAAGATGGTATACTTCCGTCGCATATCTTGTCACGGACCTTTAGTTTTCTGCGTGCCAACGACCTAATTTACCGGCCTGCGATCAAGAGTTATATGCTTGGCGAAACGCCGCCAGCCTTTGATCTTTTGTTCTGGAATGGCGATGCGACCGGCTTGCCCGGCAAAATGACTGTGCAATACCTGCGTTGCCTTTGTCAGCAAGACCAGTTTGCCCAATCTGGGATTTCTCTGTTTGGCGAGGTATTGCGCCTGACGGACGTCACGGTCCCGTTTTGTGCAATTGCCTGCGAAACCGACCACATAGCCGCTTGGCAAGATAGCTATCGGGGATTTCAAAAAATGGGCAGCCGTTCAAAGACCTTTATATTAAGCCAATCGGGCCACATTGGCGGGATCATCAACCCGCCGTCAAAAAAGAAATATGGTCATTATACAAATGCTGATTTGCGGCTTTCGCACAGGGATTGGCAGGATACTGCCGCGTTTCATCAAGGGTCATGGTGGTCTAGGTGGGAGGGATGGCTAAAGAAAAAATCGGGTAAGCGAATTGCTGTGCAAGATCCCGGGTCAAAGACCTTTAAAGTGCTATGTGCTGCGCCGGGGACATATGTGTTAAGCGGCGATTTGGTGCCTGAAAAATAAAATTGCTGCGATGCAGAAAAAAACTATTGAAATGCTGCATTGCAGAGTATAGACAGAGTTCATCAGCAGAAAAGGTCACGGGGTTGGCCATATTAAAGGAATTTTGAAATGAACAAACAACTTGATATGACAGGGTTGATGCAGGATTTTTTCGCCGCATTCCCCGTTGATGTAAATGCGTTTCAGGACGTGAGCAAAAATAGCGTTGTGTTGGGCGAAAAACTGACCAGTGTGGCGTTGAATGCGGCTGAAAAATCAGCTGAAATTTCAAATACCTGGACCAAACAGACCTTGGCCAAATTGAATGACCTTTCCAAAAATCCGGTCGATCATGTGGATTATAGCAAATCCTTGACTGATTTTGCGTCAGCGCAAGCTGAGGTCGCGGCCGAAAATATTGCGGCCTACGCCGAAGTCGCAAAAAAGGTCCAAATGGATACGGTCGAAGTCATGATGGCAGCAGGCAAAGAACTGTCTGAGGAAGCTTCAGCAGCCTTTAAAACGGCGGCGAAACCCAAACCGGCGACAAAACCTGCCAAATAATCTTTGGTAACAGTTTTGCTGGAAGTTGCTTAGAGCGGGCTGAAAAGCCTGCTCTTTCTTTTTGTTACCTGCTGATTTAAGGTCAAAAGTGTAGGCTACAATTTGGGGAGAGACCCGTGGCAACTAAAGGCGCTCCGCTGTTGGTAAAACGCTATGCAAGCCGTCGGCTGTATAACACCGAGACCAGTGATTATGTTACGTTAGATGATATCGCCGGATTTATCCGTGATGGCCGGGATGTTCAGATTATCGACCTTAAATCTGGCGATGATCTGACCAGACAATATTTATTGCAAATAATCGCTGATTACGAAAGCCGAGGCGAAAATATGCTGCCGATTGCGGTTCTCAATGATCTGGTACGGAGTTATTCAAATCAAGCCAGCACCGTGATGCCTGAATTCTTGCAAATGTCGTTTGATATGTTGCGCGATAGCCAGTCACAGATTGTCGAGAACTTAACCGTGATGAACCCAATAGCTAATATTCCCGGGTTTGAAGCGATTAAAACGCAGCAAGAAACCTTTATCAAAGCCATGACAGGCGGTATGACGGCGGGTTGGTCAGAGCGAGACAAGCCCTCAGAATCTGCCGCGTCAGGCGCCGAGGCCACCAGCGGAAATTCTGAAGATCTGGATGAGATTAAAAGACAGCTTGCTGATTTACAGACAAAGCTCAACAGAATGGACAGTTGAACCGTTTGGGTAAGACACATGGGCAGATTGTCAACGGAAAGGGTGGTTGTGGCAGGTTTGTAATAGGGCAGTAACTGCGCCTATTGCTCATTATATTCGGCTAGATTTAAGGCGATGCGCGCTTGATCTTTTTATGTAAGGGCCAACCCGCTTGGGACCTGTCACCGCGACGTGGTTGTAATTCAGGGCGAATCCGACACAGGTATGTGCCATGGCTGGATATGAGCATTTTTCGAATACCAACTGATTAGACTGGTATTTTACCGGCAATTTATCGAGCCAAAGCGTGAAAGACAGCCCGTTCATAAACCCGATAAACCTCTCCATGAAGAGCTGCCTCCAAGGCGCTCAGGTATGGAGCCGTCGCATTGGAAGACTTCTATATTTCCTCTAAATTTGGATAAAGAGTTCCCGCCTCATTGGGGTCGTGGCCAAACGATTGAGCACCGCAGCTCTGGCTTTCCGTATTCAAGAGCAATACCCTAGGAAAATTTAAAATACTTTCGTGGTGTTTATCTTTCCGCAACGGCATCTGAATTAAAACAGCAGTTGTTTCGTGTTCGTTTATGTATGTTAAGGTCTGGCAAAATTTTTCCCCAAATATTACGCTGATTGATACTTAGTGGTACCAACCTGCTTCCTATGAGCTGTTTGGACGGCATCAGCGGTAAATCCTCATTGGCAAACCCGGCCATTCAGGGTTGTTGCGATTGGCTTGGCTGAGTATGTGATGTGCCTGCGCGCTTTGTATTGGCGGATGGAAAAGCAGTACAAACCGAGTTAGTCACGCATTGAAACCGGAATCTTTGATAGGTCTTAACAATTTTCTTCAGCGCCCTAAAAGATCTATTCTACGGTCGTTAACTTTTATGAAGTGAAGAACTGGACACCCGATCTTCGGACAACAGGCCGCTTCCACTGCTCACGGGATACCCTTCCCGCGTGTCCTAATGCCTACAGGTATCCACGAGCAGTGGAAGCGGTTTCCTCCCTACAATTGGATCACTCGTGAGGCTCGAAACTCGGGTCACGTGTGTGGTTAACTTTATCAGCCGTAGCCCGGGCGCCGATACAGGGTGCTGAAATCCGACACTGTCCAGTCCAACTCGACCAGTCGCAGCAAACTTTCCACAAACCGGTCGCTTGCCGAAGTGGCCTAGCAAATAGGGCTTAGCGCCAGGCAAGCCTGAATGGCGGTGTCACTGAATTATTGTTGCCGACTGCGCTTGCCGCTCGGAGGGAGCGTCCAAACCATCTCGGGATCAAACCAGATCAACCACGATCCGCACCGCTTCAAGCTATCACTGTAAACCGACCAATTCATGGTCTTGTACCTCTTAGGGGCCCAACTGCTCATGCTTTCCAGTTATCATGCTGGATTCATACAGTGAAACCCTCAAACCGATCTGTGTAACAAAGCCCGTTCAGCGGTTTAACCGTGACCGTCACGGTCTGCCCATGATTTCCATACCAGCCTTAATCTTTGGATATGTATAAAAGCGGTGCTCGGTGAAGCGACAAAAAGTCGGAAACAGCCCCTTGAATTGCCTGTCAATGGCAATAAGCGCTTGAGCTGGCTGGAATTCGCACGACGCCTCGCCATTTAGATACCCTCAAGCGTTATGTGGTATTCCGCTGGAACTGATTGCCGCGCCTTTACCAGCACCGTTGGGTCGCACCCAGTGAGTGTCTACAGCGAGTTTGCAAACAGGTTACCGTGACCGCCTGTGCAGACCGCTCTGGCGGTATGTCTGCAAATGTTTAGAGTTGCAGACGCGGGTTTTACCATGGGCAGCATTCGCCCTTTACCGCACATATCATACATGAAACGGGGGAAAATATTTTTTGGTTAGATGACAGTTTTGACGCCTCGGATCAGTAAATCTTAGAAGGTGGCAATGGGTCGTTGGGACTATTCTTACAGATAACATTTCATACGAATCTGCGGCCAGTGGAACGGAAGTGACCTTGAGGTAACGCGAAATTGGATAGGAAGACTTTGAAGCCAAACGCAACCCTTGGGGCTGCATCCAGCGCCTGATGAGGCAACATAGGGAGGTAAGCATAAATTTGGAATTGACGATCCAGCAACAGCCCAGCACGGGCACATTAAACTGTTCCATCGCACTCTGAAGACCGGCGTTGCGAAACCGGTGCGCTAACTTGGTTCGGCAAAGCGGTTAGTCTCTATTCAGATAAGCGAGTGATGCAGCTATGTGGCAGCCCGTACGAGAATCGAACTCGTCTTTCCAGGTTGAAAACCTGGCGTCCTAACCGATAGACGAACGGGCCACGCTTACACTGGCGTGTATCTAGGCAAATGACGGGTGAGGCGCAAGAAGAAATTTCACCCCCGCGCGACTTTTTTATAAAATCCTAGGTGATTACGGGTGCGGCATCTTCAATCCGCACTTGGGGTGTTTTGCGGCCGCGCCATTCATTGATTTCCAGACGTCCTGCAATGTGGAATAATCCGCCGCCATGGGATTCTAAAGCGCCGCCCAGCGCGCTGTTAAAGGCCCCAAAGGCGATGGCGTCAAGCTGGGCACCTGAACTGTCGCCAAATCGCAGTTTGAGATGTGCAGTTCCCACCCGTTTACAAAAACTGATCCGCATATTAGCGAAACCAAATCGCGGGGCAGGGGCGGCTGCGCCAAACGGCCCCACTGTGTCGAGTTGCTCTACCAGATCAACCGTCGCGGCGCCGGGCATCAAAACCCCATCAAGTCGCAGATCTTTCGGGCCTTGACGTCCTGCGCCCTGTTTTTCCAACAGTTCCGACAGGCGCGCCATCGCTGGCTCTATGGTCGCTTCCGTCAGACTGAGCCCGGCGGCCATCTTATGTCCGCCCCCCTTGCTCAAAAGCCCCTCACCGGCCAGACATTGCACCGCAGCCCCGAGATCGATGCCGCTGACTGATCGGCCCGACCCTTTGCCTTCCCCATTTTCGATGCCGATAATCACCGTGGGCCGATTGGTCATTTCTTTGATCCGCGCCGCGACAATACCGACGACGCCGGGATGCCAGCCATGGCCTGCAGCCCAGACGAGGGGGGTATTGTCTGCCCGGCTTTCAACTTGTTGAAGCGCTGCATTCTGAACGTGCTGTTCAATCTCGCGACGTTCAGAGTTAAGGCCGTCGAGGTGTTCTGCGATCGATTGTGCTTCTGCGGGGTCTGCACAGGCCAAAAGTCGCGCGCCCAGATCGGATTTGCCAATACGACCACCAGCGTTGATTCGCGGTGCCATGGCAAACCCCAGATGATGAGTGTTCGGCGCACTGTCCATTTTGGCGATATCAGCAAGCGCCACCAACCCGGGTCTGTCGCGGCGTGCCATTACCTTGAGACCCTGCCGGACTAAAGCGCGATTGATACCGATCAAAGGCGCTACATCGGCCACCGTGGCCAGCGCCACCAGATCAAGCATAGATATCAGGTCCGGGCCCTTGCTTCCTGCCTCGCGCTGTTGCCGCCCCAGTTCTACCAACATCAAAAATACGACACCTGCCGCACATAGATGTCCCAGATCGCCACTTTCGTCCTGTCTGTTCGGATTGACGACGGCCAGCGCCGGCGGCAGTGTCTCTCCACCCAAATGGTGGTCGAGAACAATCACATCCGTGCCGTTAACCGCGGCGATGGCGTCATGGCTGACGGTGCCGCAATCGACACAGACAATTAAACTATGTGCAGCGGCCAGTTCGGTCATCGCTTTCGGGTTGGGCCCATAGCCTTCGGTGAGCCGGTCGGGCACGTAAAGCGTTGCGGTGTGTCCCATCTGCCGCAACCACCAGATTAACAGTGCCGCAGAACTGCCGCCATCGACGTCATAATCAGCAAAAATCGCGATGCGCTCACGGGATTTTAAGGCTTGCAAAAACCGGCTTGCCGCGGGTTGCATATCCTTCAAACCGCGCGGATCAGGCAATAATACCCGCAATTGCGGGTTCAGAAATTTTGCGGATCCCTCGGCGCTGATACCACGGCTTACCAATAGGGCACAGACCGCGCGGGGGTGTCCTGTCTGCTGGATCATAGCCTCGGTCAGGCGTTCGGTTGACGCGTCGGGTCCGGTCCAGCACCGGCCTGTCAGAGAGCTGTTTACGTCGAGAAAGCCCATCCGACCCTACTAGGTGATTGCGGAGCGATAAGTCATGCGCCGCATTGATCCGGTTTTTGATCGCATCAGCAGCGTTTCGGTGGTAACCCAGCCAACCTCGCGTTTTATACCCGGCAGAAGCGTGCCGCCGGTGACGCCGGTCGCGGCGAAGATTACGTCATTGGTGACCATGTCGTCGCGGGTATAAATGCGGTCAAGATCGGTGATCCCGGCGCTGTCGGCCCGTTTCCTTTCGTCGGCGTTGCGAAAGGTTAGACGGCCGTAGATTTGCCCGCCCATGCATTTCAACGCAGCGGCGGCCAGCACGCCTTCGGGGGCACCGCCCGTTCCCATATACATATCAATACCGGTCACCTCGGCCTCGGCGCAATGCATCACACCGGCGACATCTCCATCTGTGATCAGCCGGATGGCAGCACCGGTCAGACGTAATTCTGCAATCATTTCTTGATGACGCGGGCGTTCCAGCACACAGACAGTGATGTCACTGGTCGCGCAACCTTTGGCCTGCGCCAGTGCGTTTACGCGTTGGGTCGGTGTCATTTCCAATGTCACCAGATCGGTGGGATAGTTTGGCCCTATAGCCAGCTTATCCATATAAACGTCTGGCGCATGCAGCATCGACCCACGTGGTCCAAGCGCGATAACGGCCAAGGCGTTTGGCATATCTTTCGCTGTCAGTGTCGTGCCCTCAAGAGGGTCGAGCGCGATATCAACACCGGGGCCGGTGCCGGTGCCCACCTCTTCGCCGATAAACAACATCGGCGCTTCATCTCTTTCGCCTTCGCCGATCACCACCACACCGGCGATATCAAGCATGTTCAATTGGGTGCGCATGGCATCGACTGCGGCTTGATCTGCAGCCTTTTCGTCACCGCGTCCAATCAGCTTGGCCGATGCAATTGCAGCCGCTTCTGAGACCCGTGCGAGACCAAGTGAGAGCATCCGGTCGTTAAAATTTTCTTTGCTGGGCATCGGCTATCCTGTCAGTCACTGGGGGAGATTTGAAAATAAGTTATCTTTTCTGAATGTGGCAATGTTATACAGATTCGATCCGGATGGCGATGGGCGTCCCCTCTAGCACGCCGGTGTGTGGTAGGTTTTGCAACGCCTTATCAAGCGTGGCGCGCAGGGTGTCATGAGTGACGATCAACACCGGTGCGGTTGCTGCGTCATGTCCGTATTGCCGCATTCGGTTAATAGAGACGTCGTGTTCCCCCAGAACCGTGGCGATTTTTGCCAGCGCTCCGGGCTGATCGGTCAACTGCATGCGCAGGTAATAGGGGGCTTCGGTTACCGATGCTGTTTTAATTGCCGGGCTGAGCGTCTCGGCGGGTTGGCCAAAGGTTGAAATCCGGGTGCCACGGGCAATGTCGATGATGTCCGACAAGACGGCACTGGCGGTCGGGCCTGCGCCTGCGCCGGCGCCGCGCAGAACGATTTGTCCGACTTCATCGCCTTCAAGCACGGTCATATTGGTGCCGCCTTCCAACTGTCCCAAGGGTGAGTCTGCGGGGACAAGACAGGGCGACATGCGCTGTTCCAATCCGCGCGCCGTCATTTGCGCCACGCCTAGCAACTTTATGCGGTATCCCATATCTGCGGCTTGCCGGATGTCTTCGATCGAGATGGCGCTGATGCCTTCCAACTCTACGGCCGCAAAATCTACTTGGGTACCAAACGCGATGGCGGCCAAAAGCGCAAGTTTGTGACCCGCGTCAATGCCCCCGACATCAAGATTTGGATCAGCTTCTAGAAAGCCAAGTTCGGCACATTCCTCAAACAGCGCCTCATAGCCACGGCCTGTGGCTTGCATCTGGGTCAGGATATAGTTGCAAGTGCCGTTCATGACCCCCATGATCCGGGTAATTTGATTGCCGGCCAAGCCCTCGGTCAAGGCCTTAACAACCGGAATTCCGCCTGCCACGGCTGCTTCGAAACGGATAAGTCTGTCTTTGTCCTCCGCGGCCTGTGCCAGCGCCTGGCCATGAACGGCAAGCATCGCTTTATTGGCTGTTATAACGTCTTTTCCAGCTGCTATCGCGGCCTGTGTGGCGGCCAGCGCCGGACCTTCCGAGCCGCCGATCAGCTCGATGAAAATATCGACATCATCGCGGGTTGCCAGGCGTACGGGATCGTCTTCCCATGCATAGGCAGACAGATCAAAGCCTCGGTCTTTGTCTTTGGAACGGGCAGATACCGCGCTGATAACGACCTCTTGGCCGCCTCGTGTTGCCAGTATCTCGGCTTTTTGCTGAATGATTTTGACCACACCCATTCCAACGGTTCCAAGACCGGCGATGCCAAGGCGGAGAGGTTGGGTCATAGGGCAATCCTTTGTATGCTGAGTTGTGCCAGCGCTTTAACGCTTTGTGCCTGTGCGCGCAACATCGGGCTCTGATAGTTTGGCGGAAACCGGGTGATTGCGTAGCTGATCACGAATTGCTCTCACTGTTGGCCGCGCCCCGCTTGTTAAGCACGTCGCGTTTCCTTTTTAATTGCGCGCTGCGTTGTAACAAATACTGTCCCGTGGTTTTGTCGGTTGGTGCAATAGATGTGGTGACCACATGATCAATAGGTAGCAATTTTGGATAGGCGCGTTCAGTCCCGGTCTCAATTGGAGCGACCTCGGAAAACCCTACACAGCCCGACAGCGCCGATAAACTGAGCGCGAAAAGACGAAAAAACATATTGGTGCTCGCTCTTGGTCTGGCATATATGTGCCTGACATGTCGGGTGTTCGCAAGCGGCCGCTGTGTTTTATTTGTTTATTAGAAAGAAGGCAGCATGGCGCGCACTGCAGGATCACATGCTCAAACCACTGCACCTAAAGTGAAAGCGGCTGCGCTGACCTTATTTTCCCGCCATGGCTATGCTGCGGTATCAATGCGGCAGATAGCGGCCGAAGTTGGTGTGCAAGCCGGGGCGCTCTATACATATACCCCAGACAAGCAAACCCTGCTGTTTTCATTGATGCATGATCATATGACCGAATTACTAACCGAATGGGGGCAATTTGTTTGTGAAACCGACCCCTTGGCGCGGTTGATGGGATTTGTGCGCTGCCATCTCGACTATCACTTGCCGCGTAGGGAAGCGGTGTTTATTTCCTATATGGAGTTGCGCAATCTCAATGAAGAGAACTTTGCAACCATTGAGAACTTACGCAAGAGCTATGAGGATAGGCTTGAAGAGATTGTTCAGACAGGCATGACGCAGGGTGTTTTTCTAGTTTCAGACAGTAAGATTGCCACTATGGCGGTGATCGGCCTTTTGAAGGAAACCAGCACTTGGTATCGTCCAGACGGCCGGTTGAGCGCGGCGCAATTGGTTGAGATATACCAAAAAATGGTATTGCAGGTGTTGGGCGCGCACATATGAAGCCCAATGCCTCTGGCCTATTGACCACAGGACAGATGTACCGGTGATTAATGTGCCGGTTTTATAAATGTATTGTTGCGTAGATCGTGCATGGCTTGTCGCAACTCGTCTTGTGTGTTCATCACAATTGGTCCGTGCCAGGCAACCGGTTCGTCGATAGGGGCACCGGAGATCAGCAGGAACCTGAGACCCTCTTCCCCGGCCTGAACCGTGACTTCATCGCCGGTTCCAAAGCGGATCAAAGTGCGGTCGCCGGACATATCCCGAATGTTGACCTCTTCGCCGGCGATTTCTTTCTCCAGCAGAACCCCCTGTGGGGCGCTGGCGTCGGCAAACGCACCAGTGCCTTCAAACACATAGGCAAAGGCGCGGCGATAGGTGTCGATTTTAAATGTTTTCTTCACCCCGGCAGGTACAAAAATATCCAGATATTGCGGATCGGCGGCGATCCCGTCGACAACACCTGTTTGGCCCCAGAAGGTCCCGACAATGATTTTCACCTCGGTTCCGTCATCATCGGTTACCAGCGGGATGTCTTTGCCCTGAACGTCTTGATAGCGCGGTGTGGTCATTTTCAGCGATGCGGGCAAATTTGCCCAGAGTTGAAAGCCGTGCATCTGGCCTTTGGCATTTCCTTTGGGCATCTCTTGGTGCATGATGCCCGAACCTGCGGTCATCCACTGGACATCGCCAGCGCCCAGACGACCAGTGTTGCCAAGGCTGTCACCATGTTCCACGGTCCCCGACAACACATAGGTGATGGTTTCAATTCCGCGATGTGGATGCCAGGGAAACCCTTGCAAGTAATGCGCCGGCACGTCGTTGCGAAAATCATCGAACAATAGGAACGGATCCAATTCGCTGGGGTCGTGAAACCCAAAGGCGCGGTGCAAATGGACGCCCGCTCCCTCCATTGTCGGTTGGGCTTTGCGGGTTTCAAGGGTTGGGCGTAACGACATGTTCAAGGTCCTGACACTAGTTGTATTGGTAAGTAGGGCGCCCTTTGTCTTTGTACAATTTTTTTGATCATGGACGGCGCAAGACCCGCGGTACAATCGGGCACACCCGGCGCGGTGTCTCGACATTCTTTGCGCCGGGATGTCGCAAACAGACTGTAGAGGTGTAAAGCCGCGTGTAAGTCTTGTCGAAACAATGGGGAGAAACGCCATGCGCGTCGGTTTTATTGGTCTTGGGAATGTGGGTGCAAAATTGTCAGGCAGCCTTTTGCGCAACGGTGTGGATTTATATGTGCACGATCTTGAGACCGAACTGGTTGCGGGCTTTGTCGCCCGTGGTGCCCGTGACGGCGGCAGTCCGGCGCAACTTATGCAGGCTTGCGACACCGTTATTACCTGTCTGCCTAGTCCAGCCGCCTGTGCGGCGGTTATGGAGCAAATGCTGCCAGAAATGGCACCGGGTAAAACTTGGATCGAGATGTCTACCACCGATGCCTCAGAGGTGCGTCGTCTGGCCGAGCAGGTCAATGCTGTCGGAGCGGAGGCGGTCGAATGTCCGGTGTCGGGGGGCTGTCACCGGGCGGATACGGCGAATATTTCAATTTTCGCCGGCTGTTCCCGCCCAATTTTTGAACGGGTTCTGCCGCTGTTGACGCTGATGGGCCGGCGGGTGCTACACACAGGTGATTTGGGATCGGCCAGTATTCTCAAAGTGATGACAAACTATCTGGCAACCGCCAATCTGCTGACTGTCTGCGAGGCGTTGGTGACGATGAAGGCGGCGGGTCTTGATCTGGCGACCACCTATGAGGCGATTAAAATCTCTTCTGGCACGTCATTTGTGCATGAAACTGAAAGCCAACTGATCCTGTCGGGATCGCGGGATGTTAATTTCACTATGGATTTGGTGCTGAAAGATATTGGGCTGTTTCAAAAAATCGCCGATGATCTGGGCGTGCCGTTGGAGCTGTCACCGCAGATTATATCAATCATGCAGGATGGGCAGGCGCGGTTTGGGGCCCGCGCACAATCGGACCGTATCATCGAACGGCTTGAACAGGCGACAGGCCTGAGTGTTCTGGCTGACGGGTTTCCAGAGGCCTTGGTGGATGATGAACCCGAAGAGATTGGCTATGAGGTACGCCCTGAGCATTGAGGGGTCGCTTCTGCCATGGATTTGGGGTATCCGAGCACCCACGCAGTGAGGTGCCCTATGTCGTCTGAAATCTTGACCACAGTCCAGGCCAGCGCGCCGCGCAGGTTGTTTGGCGTCACTCTAAACATCTTGCTGGGCCTGCTGTTGATCTATATCGCCTTAATCAAGCCACCCGCGCATGTGGGCTTGCAGGCGTTTTTGGTTCTCTTGGGTGCCACTGTGCTCTGGCTTGGACAAAAAATGTGGTACGCGACCCAACGGGTTATCGAACTGACAGACACCGAGTTGCGCGACAGTACCGGTGAGGTGATCGCCTATGTAGATCAAATTATATCGATTGACCGCGGTATGTTGGCGTTCAAACCCTCGAACGGATTTATCTTCAAGGTAAAGTCCGCACAGCCCCGCGCTTGGAGCCCGGGTCTTTGGTGGCGGTTTGGACGGCGCGTCGGGGTCGGTGGGGTGACCCCGGGGTCCAGTACGAAAATGATGTCTGATATAATTGCGGCAAAACTGGCTGAGCGCGCGCAGGAGTGAGTGGCTCTCTTCCACAGATGGGTGATTCGCTATGAAATAGAAACGCAGGCGTGATTTTGTCGCGACATTGCGCGGATCGAGATACAATTGTTGTTTGCAGGTTTTTTGATAGAGTTTTTGTGGTTTGCGCCTGCAATTCTAAAATTGATTTTCAAAAAATGACTATAAATTAAGCAAAAACTGTGTAGGGTCATATTATTAAAAGATTTCTTAATCGTTATGGGCCGAACAATAGGCCTCGTAAATAGTTCCGGTGCAGGCAAAGGATATCCGATGAAAAATTTCAAAGAACCAAGTTTCCGTGAAAGTGTTGACCTTATGTTTAACCGGGCGGTGGCCCTGCTGGATTTGTCACCGGGGCTTGAAGAAAAAATACGGGTTTGTAACGCCACGTATACGGTCCGTTTTGGGGTCCGGTTGCGCGGCCGTATTCAGACATTTGTTGGATATAGATCGGTGCATTCGGAACATACCGAACCGGTAAAGGGTGGGATCCGCTACTCAATGGGCGTAGACCAAGATGAGGTCGAGGCTCTTGCCGCTCTGATGACGTATAAGTGCGCGCTGGTAGAAGCCCCGTTTGGCGGTTCCAAGGGGGGGCTGCGGATCGATCCTCGTGAATATGACGAACATGAACTTGAATTGATCACCCGGCGCTTTGCCTATGAGTTGATTAAGCGTGATCTGATCAACCCTTCGCAAAATGTGCCGGCTCCGGATATGGGCACGGGCGAACGCGAAATGGCCTGGATGGCCGATCAATACGCGCGGATGAATACCACTGATATCAATTCGCGCGCCTGTGTGACCGGCAAGCCGCTGAATGCCGGGGGTATAGCCGGCCGGGTTGAGGCGACGGGGCGGGGCGTGCAATACGCCTTGCGGGAATTTTTCCGTCATCCCGAAGACGTTGCTAAGGCAAATTTAGATGGCAATCTCGATGGTAAACGTATCATCGTTCAGGGATTGGGAAATGTGGGCTATCACGCTGCCAAATTTCTTGCCGCTGAAGATGGTTCATTAATTATCGGTATTATCGAGTGGGACGGGGCTTTGCTGGATCCCAAAGGTTTGGATGTAGAAGCCGTTCACCATTGGATTGCTGAGCATGGGGGCGTCAAAGGCTTTCCCGGAGCCACTTATGTGGCGGATGGGGCGCTGGCGCTGGAAGAGCCTTGCGATATTTTGATCCCTGCCGCCTTGGAGGGAGTGATTAATTTAGAGAATGCAGACCGCATTAAGGCGCGACTGTTGATTGAGGCGGCAAATGGTCCGGTCACCGCTGGAGCCAATGATATTTTATGTGAGAAAGGCGTGGTTATCATTCCTGACATGTATGCCAACGCCGGGGGTGTTACGGTCTCTTACTTTGAATGGGTGAAAAACCTAAGCCATATCCGTTTTGGCCGCATGCAGCGACGCCAGGAAGAGGCTCGCCACCAACTGCTGGTCGACGAATTAGAGCGACTAGATCGCTATTCGGGAGACAAGTGGTCGATGAGTTCCAGCTTTAAGGAAAAATACCTGCGGGGCGCTGACGAACTGGAATTGGTGCGCTCGGGCTTAGATGACACGATGCGGGTGGCGTATCAGTCATTCCGCGAGGTTTGGCATACCCGCAAAGACGTTCCTGATCTGCGAACGGCAGCCTTCTTGCTGGCTATTGAACGCGTGGCGGCAAGTTATCGCGCGAAAGGTATGTAAACACAATCGCTGCCGGCGCTGAAATGCATCGTTGGTGCTGGTCTTTTGTGAATAAAGGCATTATTCTTGCAGGTATAGAAAAGATATAAATGGGCCGGCTGACCAAGAGCGGTGCAGGCTCTTGGTCAGTTTCGGTTTGAGCCAAACGTGGTATTGGTCGTCAATTAGGAGCAGCTTATGGGGTTTTCCGGCTGGCGTGTTATTAAGGAAGGTTTGACCGGAAACCGCGGTTGGAAGCCGCAGTGGCGTGACGCTGCCCCAAAGAAAGATTACGATGTCTTGATTATAGGCGGTGGCGGACACGGGCTTGCCACAGCTTATTATCTTGCCAAAGAACACGGTATAACCAACGTTGCAGTGTTGGAAAAGGGCCATCTTGGCAGTGGTAATATTGGCCGCAATACCACATTGGTGCGATCCAATTACATGATGCCGGGCAACTCGGAATTCTATAGCCACTCGCTTAAATTGTGGGAAGGGCTGTCGCAAGAACTCAATTACAACGTGATGCACTCCCCGCGCGGCCAGATCGTATTGAACCACTCGGATGCGCAGCGGGATGGGGCTGTGCGCCGCGGTAATGCGATGATTAATCGTGGGGATGAAGCAGAATTGCTGACCCGTGATGATGTGCGCCGGATGGTGCCCTACCTTAATTTCGACAGTGCCCGGTTCCCGATTTATGGAGGTTTGTTACAACGCCGTGCTGGAACCGCCCGTCACGATGCCGTGGCATGGGGCTATGCGCGCGCTGCCGACGAACGCGGTGTTGATCTGGTGCAAAATTGTGAAGTTACCGGTATTGATATGAAAAATGGCAAAGTGACTGGTGTTCAAACCACAAGAGGGGTTATTCGAGCACCCAAAATTGCGGTTGTCGTGGCGGGGCGGTCAAGTCAGGTGGCGGCGATGGCGGGGATGCGCCTGCCGATTGAAAGCCATGTTTTGCAGGCCTTTGTTACTGAGGGACTCAAACCGTGCATTGATCATGTGATTAGTTTTGGCATGGGGCATTTTTATATCAGCCAGTCCGATAAGGGGGGCTTGGTATTCGGCGGCAATCTGGATTTTTATGCGTCTTACGCCTCGCGGGGTAATTTGCCGATGAAAGAACATGTGATGGAGGCCGCGATGACGCTGATGCCGATGATCGGCAAGGCAAAAGTGTTGCGCAGCTGGGGCGGGATTATGGATATGACCCCCGACGGCAGCCCGATTATCGATAGAACGTTGATCGACGGTCTGTATTTAAACTGCGGCTGGTGCTATGGCGGATTTAAGGCAGTGCCCGCTTCGGGCTATGGGTTTGCCCATTTGTTGGCCACGGATCAACATCATGCAACCGCGTCGAAATTCCGGTTAGACCGGTTTCGGTCGGGACGCGGATTGATGGATGAAGAGGCCACCGGCAGCCAGCATAACTTGCATTAGACGACGGGGAGAGAACGACCATGCGCATTACGTGTCCCATCTGTGGAGAGCGCGACAGGCGGGAATTTTATTATAAAGGTGATGCGCTGGCGCTTAACCGACCCGGAACCGATGGCGGTGAAAAGGCTTGGGATGATTACTTACACATGCGGGATAACCCGGCTGGCGAAACCCGTGACCTGTGGTTTCACGAGGCGGGATGCTCGGCTTGGATTGTGGTAACGCGCAATACCGTAACCCATGAGATTTTGGCCACAGAGCTGGCCTCAAAGGTCAAGGAATCAGCGATATGAGGCTTGAAACCGGGGGTATGATTGATCGTGAGACACTGGTCACATTTACATTCGACGGTAAAAGCTATCAGGGTTTTGCCGGGGATACGCTGGCTTCAGCGCTTCTGGCCAATGGTGTTAAATTGCTGGGGCGCTCGTTCAAATACCATAGACCGCGCGGGGTTTTTACCACTGGCAGCGCCGAGCCAAACGCGTTGGTGACCATTGGGGAAGGCGCGCAGACTGACCCCAATATTCGCGCCACGATGCAGGAGATTTTTCCTGGCATGGTCGCGCGCAGTCAAAATAACTGGCCATCGCTGCGATACGATGTGTTGGCGGTCAATGATCTGCTGTCCCCATTTCTGGGGGCAGGCTTTTATTACAAGACGTTTATGTGGCCGCAGTCGTTCTGGTCAAAAATATATGAACCAGTGATCCGTCGCGCAGCGGGTTTGGGGGCTTTGTCCGGTCAATCAAACGAGGATCTGTATGAAAAAGCTTTTGCGTTTTGCGATATTTTGATCATCGGCGCAGGACCGACGGGTTTAATGGCAGCCCTGACGGCAGGACGGGCCGGGGCGGATGTGATCCTTGCCGATGAAGACAGCATCATGGGCGGGCGTCTGAACGGCGAAACGCTGATGGTTGCTGGTCAAACAGGGGCTGATTGGGCGGCAGAGTGCGTGGCAGAACTTACAGCATTGCCGAATGTCCGACTGATGTCTCGAACCACGGTGACCGGGGCTTATGATCAAGGCACCTATGGCGCGCTGGAGCGGTTGCCACGGGGCGGTCAGGACACCACAGAGGATCTGCCGGTCGAATGTTTCTGGCGTATCGTTGCCAAACGGACGATTTTGGCAGCGGGCGCGCTGGAGCGCAGTATCGCCTTTGCGGATAATGATCGACCGGGAATTATGTCTGCGGGGGCGGTCCGCACCTATGTTAACCGGTGGGGGGTTGCGCCAGGTCAAAAAGTTGTGGTGTTTGGCAATAATGATGACGCCCATCGGACGGCCCATGATCTGGTGGCCGCCGGTATCGAAGTGGCGGCACTGGTTGACAGCCGACCCGAGGCGGAGGCAAACGGCGATTTTCCGATCTATGCCGGGTCTATGCTCTGTGGCAGCAGCGGGCGCCATGGATTAAAGTCGGTGCAACTGCAACGGGCGGATGGAACGACACACACGATTGAGGCCGACTGTCTGGCAGTATCCGGCGGGTGGAACCCGACGGTTCACCTGACCTGCCATATGAACGGCCGTCCAAAATGGGACCCAGAGATTGCCAGCTTTATCCCTGTGGCAAAGACTATACCAAACCTTGTTGCTGCCGGAGCCTGCAATGGCGTGTTTTCGACACACCACTGTCTGCGAGAGGGTCATTCGGCTGCAAACGCGGCTCTTTCAGCATTAAAAATTAAGATTAAAAAAACATCTACTCCTAAAGCAGAGGATCAGGCTTATTCTATCTCGGCGCTCTGGGCGGTGCCAGGAGAGGGCCGCGCTTGGGTCGATTTGCAAAACGATGTCACGGTTAAGGACATCAAGCAATCGGCAGCAGAAAGCTATTCTTCGGTCGAGCATATGAAACGCTATACGACGCAAGGGATGGCACCAGATCAGGGGAAAAATTCCAATGTGCAAGCGCTGGCCGTGCTGGCAGATGTCACTGGCCGCGGCATCCCCGAAACAGGCGTTACCACATTCCGCCCACCCTATGTGCCGGTATCGATTGCTGCAATGGGAGCGGGGGCGCAGGGTATGGGCTTTGCTCCGCGCCGGCTGATTACTTCACATAAAGCCAGCCTTGAGCGTGGCGCGCCGATGATTGAGGCCGGTCTTTGGTATCGCCCAAGTTATTTTCCGATCCCGGGTGAGGTGACGTGGCGGCAATCTTGCGACCGCGAGGTTGGTTATGTGCGCAACGTGGTTGGGGTCAGCGATGTGTCGACTTTGGGTAAAATTGATATTCAGGGACCGGATGCGCCAGCATTTCTGGATTTTGTCTATACCAATATGTTCAGCACGCTGAAACCGGGACGGGTGCGGTATGGGCTGATGTTGCGCGAAGATGGTGTGGTGATGGATGACGGAACTACGGCGTGTTTGGCCCCGCACCATTACGTCATGACGACCTCGACGGCGGCGGCGGGTGAGGTGATGCGGCATCTTGAATTCGTGCGTCAATGTCTATGCCCTCAGATGGATGTGCACATCATGTCCGTGACCGAAAACTGGGCGCAATTTGCCATTGCGGGACCAAAATCGCGGATGTTGTTGAACGGGGTGCTAGATCAACGGATCAGCAATCAGAGCTGGCCGTTCATGTCCTGTGGCGATGTCAGCATTCAGGGGGTAGACGGGCGATTGTTTCGGATATCTTTTAGTGGTGAACACGCCTATGAAATTGCCGTGCCCGCGCGCTATGGCGACAGTCTGTTCCGTAGTTTGGTGGCGCGGGCCGAAACAATGGGAGGCGGGGTTTATGGGCTTGAGGCACTGGATGTGCTGCGTCTTGAGAAGGGCTTTTTAACCCATGCTGAAATTGAGGGCCGCACCACTGCGACCGATCTTGGGATGGAGCGGATGATGAGCAATCGAAAAGACTTTATCGGCAAGGCGGCGGCGCTGCGACCGGGCTTGTCCGGAGCCGATCGTGAACAATTGGTAGGCTTGAAATCTATGGGCGCAATCAAACAGTTAACGGCTGGTGCCCATCTGTTTAATCCGACCGACAATCCCGAGAGCGCCACCGACCAAGGTCATGTGACCTCCGTTGGGTTTTCACCGACATATGGCCACTTTCTGGGACTGGCTTTTTTGAAAAACGGACACAACCGTCACGGTGAAAAGGTGCGGATGGTGGACACTGTTCAAGGGGTTGAAACGCTGTGCGAAGTGCATGATCCAGTCCTGTTTGATCCGACGGGAGACCTTGCGCGTGGCTGAATTGATTGCAAAAACCGCCTGTGCCGACTTGTTGCCGCTTGAGTTTGTTGGGCTGACCCTGACCGAAGTTGTCGAAGACAACGTCACTGTCATTGCGCCCTACAAAGACCAGCATAAGGCGGTTTCCGATTTCCTTCAGAAAACCCATGGTTTTGGCTTGCCAGCGGTCAACCGTTCATCGGGCAAAGAGGGCGGCAGAGCCATTTGGTTTTCTCAAGGGCAATGGATGGTTCTTGGACCTGCGCTAGGCTTGAAATTGTCCAAAATTGCTGCTGTTGTGGATCAATCCGACGCCTGGACAATCGTGCGCTTAGAGGGGGCAGCGGCAGAAGATGTTTTGGCGCGTCTTGTGCCAGTCAATCTGAGCCGTTCGGCGTTTAAACGCGGGCATACTGTCCGCAGTAGCCTCTATCACATGATGGCCAGTATTACCCGCATTGGAAATAATACCTTTCAGATAATTGTGTTCCGATCAATGGCGGAAACTTTGGTACATGATCTGAGTGTCGCGATGAAAAGTGTTTTGGCTCGTCAACGTCAGGGCTGAATTTAAATTTGTTAGACGGTTGTTAGATAAGGTCAGGACGAGGCCATGACATCTTGGGTGGGAGAGGTCTAACAGATTTCTTTTTACCCTTGTAAATCCGAACCTCGGTTTTTGACCTTAAATTGAAGAATGAGATGGCGATTATTTTATTCTGGGTTGATGATTTTCTATTTGCCAAGGCTTTAACGGGCGTACCCCTTTTTGAATAATGTCTTTTCTAATAGTCATAAATCTTCGTTATTGACCTAAGGGATACAAAGGGTTTCCCAACACGATTGATTATTGCGCCTATACCTTAAGCACTTTTTAGGTTTGGGCGGTCTCTGACGCTATTTTTAAAAATTATTTCAAATTTCTATTTACATATATGTACATATACTTTCTGCTGCACTCAGAAGTAAGGATAAGCGTGGTTTTGGTGCGTCATTTTAAATCGCTGGTGATCGTGGTATGGGTGGCCTTAATTTCGGTACCTGAAATAGCATTTTCTGACGGTCACAGTCGAACGTGGGATCACCAATTCATACTGAACTGGTACCATCAGTGGGAATTTTATCGCGACGGACACCAGCGAGATAACAGCCGTGTGGATATGGAAAATATTTCGGTAAGATCACGGAATGCTTTACATAAGAAATGTTCAGATAAATTGTTGTTGTTCGTTGACGAGTTGAAAAACCTTCCCGAGGACAAGGCCGGGATGCGAATGTTTTACTCTCGCCTTCTCGATAGGTACAAGTATGGTCTGCGCGTGCCGGCGAACTGGGGTCCTTTTTATGATATTTATATACGTTGCGAGGCGGTTATGGGTGTCGATTGGAGCGCGTCATTCACAACGCCTATAAAACAGCAAATTGAAACGGGACCTGATCAACGGTTTCCTTTGCCGCATTTTCCGTATGCAGGTTGGAAGGAAACGGTGTTTTGTGGTCGCAAAATCGAAGACTTAGGCTGCGCTGTGCCCTAATTACTGTGACAGCAATCGCATAAAAGAGCAGGACTTCAAAGCAAAAGAGGCTTCACGAAAAGCTCGTTTTTAGCCTAAAGCGGATATATCCTTTCTACCCGTTGTTTGGCCGGGTGCGGGGGTTTGCCAGTATCGGTGCCAAGAAAAAATAACATTTTTTGGACCTCAACCCTAATACGGATATAAGACCGACCGTTCTTTAATATAGAGCTTCGAAGAACTGTCAAAATAGGGTCTCTGTTAGACCGTTCCGTGTCCTACGATTGTGTGGGGAATCCAGCAGCGATTAAACAGAGACCCATTTGTTCGTCAGACTACGTACAGGCCGTTGCGGTCACTTGAGATATTTTGCGAGGCTATACACGATCCCGCTCGCCCAAGTCAGCACCTGACCCCACCGATATTCATCACTTTAAAAAATCAAGCAGCCTCATTTGCGTTGGTTTTGGGCCGAACGTTTGGATCAAGCATTAAAAACAGCCAACACTCTTGTGCAATTTTGCTATTATGAATTACCAGTAACCTATGGTCATTTTGAGGCTGCCGCTGGTTATGGTGCTGTTGCCAAGTAATGTTAACGTTAAATATAAAGTTTCGCACAAAGCCTGAATGCAGAACAAACCGGAGATTAAAATGGCAGAGCAGCATGATGAAAGTATGATGAATAACCTATATTGGTGGGGTATTCCGACGCTGTTTCGGTGCCCGCATCAAGATTTAGACGGCGCCGATATCGCGCTGGTCGGCGTGCCTCATTCAAGTGGGAACGGTACCACAGAACGCGATCAGCACCTTGGGCCGCGCGCGGTGCGCAATGTCTCAGCATTGCAACGCCGGGCCCATTCCGGATTTCAAATTGACCCTTGGGAACTAGCGACTGTCATAGATGCAGGTGATGTTGCGTTCCCCCGAGCCAACAACAATGAACATTGTATCCAGCAAATAACTGATTACTTTAAGAAAATAGACTCTGCAGGGGTGCGACCTGTTTCAATCGGCGGTGATCATTCGATCACTGGTGGGATTGTGCAGGCACTTGGCAAGGGACATTTGGCCAAAGGAGAGAAAGTTTGTTTTTTGCATCTTGATGCGCATACGGATGTCTTTACCACTGTGGATCATTTTCTGGGCGCGGAAAAATCAGCAGCCCATTGGGGGGCCTATCTGGTTGATCAGGATATGGTTGATCCGGCTCATTCGATGCAGATTGGTTTGCGTGGTCACCCGCGCACATTGGATTGGCTGCAACCCTCTTATGACTATGGCTATAATATTGTTACCATGGCCGAATATCGCCAGCGCGGCGCACTTGACGTCATTGAGCAGATTAAAATCAAACTGGCGGGGCGTCCGGTTTATATCACCTTTGATCTCGATTGTCTGGACCCAAGCGTGGCGCCCGCGGTCTCTAATCTTGAACCGGGTGTTGGGGGCTTTTCAATTGATGAGGCTGTGCAATTGCTACATGCTGTGCGCGGTATGAATATTATCGGCGGTGACGTTGTGTGCTTGATGCCCACCAAAGACAGCCCCAATCAGATCACCGCGATGGTGGCAGCATCGGTGATGTTTGAAATGGTTTCAATGATGGCTGAGCGGGTGGGATAATGGATTTTTGTGCCGCTTTGGCAAATCTGTAAAAGTTACAAGCCTCCCCAACGTTTTGATAGAATTAACGCGGGCCGGCTGTGAATGTAGATTAAGGTGTTTAAGCGCCAAGCTTGTAGCTGAGGCTTAATCATCCCGATATGCAAGGTTGCCTGCATTTGACCGCACCCAACGATCAAGCCCCTGAGCATTATGTGTGATATTGTCAGAGCCAGGGGTGATTTTGATAAGCTTGATTGGTTCAGAGGGTTTGATTCTGAAGAATTTTTGGTAACGTTTAACACCGCTTCCGAAGCTCTGAGCATATATGCCCGTGCCATGGCTTTGG
>ERZ802830.1018-NODE-1018-length-27458-cov-17.7243_pt1 | contig 27458 bp, 27 predicted proteins | sample MGYA00345654_ERZ802830 | MGnify/ENA primary metagenome ERZ802830 (study PRJEB30503, sample SAMEA104212375) | marine metagenome | biome: Westerlies Biome; feature: [SRF] surface water layer (ENVO:00010504) within the epipelagic zone...; material: water...
AGCGGATTATTCTATTTATTAAACTATTTGGATTGGTTTAGTTACTGGTGCGGACACTTAAATAGTGTTGATATTGACGCTGTTGAATCAATTGATATTCTTAAAAAAGAATTAGCTTAAAATTTCTTTAAAGCTAAAACAGAATTATGTCCACCAAATCCAAAAGAATTACTAATAGTGATATTTAAATCCATTTCAATACTCTTATTTGGAATATAGTTTAAATCACATTCAGGATCAGGCGTCTCATAATTGATAGTAGGGGGGATTATGCTATGATTCATAGCATATATGCAGCTAATTGCTTCAATTGCACCTGTAGCACCTAACATATGACCTGTCATTGATTTTGTAGAACTAACTGGTAAGTTTTTTGCATTATCACCAAAAACCTGTTTAATCGCTAGAGTTTCTAACATATCATTGTAATAAGTTGATGTTCCATGCGCATTAATATAACTTACTTGATCTTTATTAATTTCTCCGTCTTTTAAAGCTAAATCTATAGCACTTGTAGCACCCTTGCTTTCATTGTGAGGTTGAGTAATATGATATGCATCATTTGTAATGCCGTAACCTATAATTTCTGCTAAAATATTAGCACCTCTTTTTTTTGCACTATCAAATGATTCCAAAAGCAACATCGCTGATCCTTCAGACATAATAAATCCGTCTCTATTTTTATCAAAAGGCTTAGATGCATTTTGTGGATTTTCATTATTCTTTGACAATGCTTTCATGTTTGAAAATCCGGATAAAGTCAAAGGAGTTATTCCCCCTTCGGATCCTCCACAAACCATTGCATGTATTTGATTAGATTGAATTAATCTATACGCCATGCCTATAGCATCGCTTGCAGAAGAACAAGCAGTAGAAAGAGAAAAATTTGGTCCATTAAATCCATGTTTAATAGCAATTTGACCACCAGCAATATTTGGAATCATTTTTGGTATAAAATGAGGAGATACACCTCTTTGGCCTTTATTTAATAGTTTAGTTTGTTCTTCTTCAAGGGTGTGCATACCACCTACGCCAGTACCTAAAATAACACCTACGTTTGAAGAATCAATTCCTGAGCTTTTAATAGCTTGATCTGCAGCTATCATAGCAAACATGGTATAACGGTCTAGCTTCCTAGATTCTTTATGATCAAAAAATACTAAAGGATCGAAATCTGAAATCTCTCCAGCAATCTTAACATTAAATTTTTCAGTATCAAAATTTTGAATTAGCTTGATGCCTGATTTACCATAAATGAGATTATTCCAAAGTTCTTTGGATGATAATCCTAGAGGAGAAATACTACCTTCTCCAGTGATAACAACTCTATTTGACAAGATTATTTAGCGTGATTGTTAATGTATTCAAATGCAGCACCTACTGTGGTGATTTTTTCTGCATCTTCATCTGGAATTTCTAGATCAAACTCTTCTTCAAATTCCATAATCAATTCTACGGTATCTAATGAATCTGCACCCAAGTCATCAAGGAAGCTTGCTTCAGCTATAACTCTTGATTCATCAACACCTAATTTATCTATAATAATATTTTTTACTTTATCGTTCGATGACATAGTTCATACTCCTATCTAGTTTAATGATATTCCACCATCAATATAAAATGTTTGTCCAGTAATATAACTGGCTTCATCCGAAGATAAAAACAAAATCATTTTCCCGATATCTTCTGGTTTTCCAAATTTTTTCAATGGTATTCTATCTAAGTAATTCTTTTTTACAGTATCTGTTAAATGTGCAATCATGTCTGTTTCAATTACTCCTGGAGCAATACAATTAACTGTAATATTTCTTCGACCTACTTCTTTGGCAAGTGACTTTGTAAATGCAAGTAAACCTCCCTTAGATGCAGAATAATTACTTTGTCCTTTATTTCCATCGGTACCTGAAATAGAGGAAATATTGATAATTCTTCCACTTTTGCTTTTAATCATGTCTTTTAATAAGATTCTTGTTAAATAAAATGGTCCATTCAAATTAACGTCTAAAACTTTTTGCCATTCATCTGTTTTCATTCTTAATAAAATATTGTCCATATGGATTCCCGCATTGTTTACTAAGATGTCAATCGAATCAAAGTGTTCTTTTGAAAAATTATATAACTGTTCTACAGATTTTTCATTTGATATATCGCAACAAAAAGGAATGATATTATTGATATTCTGAATTGATTTAAGAGATTCTTCCGACGTTGCTACGCCAATAACTTTTATGCCATTAGCTGCAAGCATCGTTGAAATTGTTTTTCCAATACCTCTTGATGCTCCTGTAACTAATGCTGTTTTACTTGAATGATTAAACATCTAAATATTCCTCTACATCATTATAGCTATTAAAACTAGAAATATGAAACAATTCATCTATTTTTTTGATTATTCCTGATAATACCTTTTTAGGTCCTATCTCTATAAAATTATTATTTATTTTACCTAATGTTCTAACACTATCAAGCCATAAAACAGGATTATCAATTTGTTCTGTCAAAGCTTTTTTAATTTCATCTGGATTTGATCGTAATGTTGCATCGTAATTTGATACAATAGGAATACTTGGCTCGTTAAATGTTGCATCTGAAATAACTTTTTTTAATTCAGGTTTTGCATCTGACATTAGTTTTGAATGAAATGCACCGCTGACAGGGAGGGCAATAATACGTTTTGCTCCATTAGTTTTTAATTTTTCAGATATAGATTGAATAGATTCTGCTGCTCCTGAAATAACAATTTGTTTATCTGAATTAATATTAGCTATTTGAGTATCTGTTCCCTTACAAATATCTATAATTTTATCTTTGCTCATTCCTATAACAGCACTCATTTTTCCTTCGTTATTTTTTTCACAACGATGCATTGCTTTAGCGCGAATATCTACAATTTTAAGGCCTGTTTCAAATGTATAGGTGCTATTGGCATATAAAGCAGAAAACTCACCAAGACTATGTCCTGCGACTGCTGTAGGCATATGATTAGTACTTTTAATAATATCAAAAATAATACAAGAATAAATATAGATTGCTACTTGGGCATGATTAGTCTGTCTGAGAATAGCTTCATTGTCATCAAACATAATATCGGATATATCATATCCAAGAATTTGATTAGATAAATGAATTTTATCTTTGGCAATTTTAGAGTGTTGATAAAGTTTTAATCCCATTCCAGGACGATGAGAGCCTTGTCCTGAAAAAATAAAGCAGTCACTCATTAGTTCTGATCGACTGGTTTTCCTTTATGATACAGGATTCCATCATGATAGTATGCATGATGCGGTAGATGTTCTTCTCCAGTGTTTTTACAGGTAACTGTATGCACTAGGGAAGAAGTATAATGAGTTCTTCTCTTTTTTGATCTTGTTTTGGACTGTCTTTTTTTAGGTAACATTTTCTTTCCTTAACTAGGGTCAATATAAACAAATAAATCTTTGAAATAAAATAATTTTTATAATTCTATTTTATCCACCCAACAATCATATCCTAGCTCATTTTTAATATCTTTTGCCGTCATAGAAGCATCTTCTTTTGATAAAAAACTACCATATCTAACGCGATACTTTAATTTTTCATTTGAATCATTTTTTTGTATAAAAGCTTCTAAATTATAATTATTCAATATTTTTACCACTTCTTCTGCATCGGCAAAAGTAGCTTTAGCTGCTACTTGTATGGTGAAGTAAGTATTTTTTTGTTGTTCTAATGGTTGATTTAGTACTTCTGCAGTATTTACTACTATCTCGGGTATACTTTTTTCTAAAGTAGTATTTAGCCATTCATCATTTAATTCTTGAGAAAAGAGAGTAGAAGATAAACTAATTATTAATAAAGAATATTTAATCATTGAAAAAGAATTCAATTTCTTTATGTGCATTATCATTACTATCAGATCCATGAGTTGCGTTCATAGAAATATCAGTACCATATTTTTGCCTAATAGTACCAGCATCAGCCTTCTGAGAATCTGTTGCGCCCATTAGATTTCTCCATTCGACTACAGCATCTTCTTTTTCTAGTTTCATCACATGACATTCATATGAAGTCATAAATTCAACAAGCTCATCAAAGAAAGGCTTATCTTGATGAATGTCATAAAAAGAACAAGCTTGTTCATTTGAAAGATTTAAAGTTTTTTCTTCAACAATATCAAATCCATTGTCCAAGATATCTTTTCTAATATCTTCAAGATGACCTTTTTTCATTGCGTCTGGTTTAATAATTGCGAGTGTATTTTTCATATTTTTATCCTATTAATGTTTTCATTGTAACGCCAATTTCAGATACAGTATTTGCTACTGAAATTCCGCATTCTTTAAGTATTTTAATTTTAGCCTCAGCTGTTTCAGATCCTTCTGATATTATTGCTCCAGCATGACCCATTCTTTTTCCTTTTGGTGCAGTTTGTCCTGCTATAAAGGAAACTACAGGCTTATTCAAATTCTCTTTTACCCACCTTGCAGCATCATTTTCCATATTTCCACCTATTTCACCAATCATAACAATCCCTTTTGTATCGTCATCATTTTGAAAGTGTTTTAATATATCTATCATACTTGATCCTATAACGGGATCTCCTCCGATTCCAACCGCAGTTGTAATGCCTAACCCTACATTGACTACTTGATCGATAGCCTCATAGGTCAATGTTCCAGATCTTGACAGAATACCCACTGATCCTTTTTTACATATAAATCCTGGTGTAATACCAATCTTTGATTCATCTGCTGTTATTAAACCAGGACAATTTGGACCAATAAGAGTGCTAGCAGATTTATCTAGCCTATTCTTAACTGTAACCATGTCTCTAACAGGAATGCCTTCTGATATACATACTATTAATTCAACATTTGCTTCAATAGCCTCTATTATTGCTTTTGCTGCAAACCTTGGAGGTACAAAAATAACAGTAGCATCAATTTGAAATTCTTTCTTTGCCTCATCTATTGAGTTGAATACAGGCAATTTGTTTATTGTTGCAGTATGGCCACCTTTTCCTGGAGTAACACCACATACAACTTTTGAGCCATATTCCATCATTTGTTCTGCATGAAATGATCCTTCAGATCCAGTAATTCCTTGAACCAGGATATTTGTATTCTTATTTAATAGAATTGACATATTATTTGATCATCTCCACAGCTTTTGTTGCAGCTTCATTAATCGTCTCTGCACTGATTAATTCAATATCTGATTCATCGAGAATTTTTTTAGCTAATTTTGCGTTGGTACCTTGTAATCTTACAACCACTACAACATCAAGATCTAATTCTTTTACAGCTTGTATAACGCCGTTAGCTACTCTATCACATCGAACAATTCCACCAAATATATTGATTAAAATAGACTTCACATTTTTATCAGACAAAATAATTTTAAAACCATTTTTAATAGTTTCTACATTAGCAGCTCCTCCCACATCTAAAAAGTTTGCAGGTTCACCTCCACAATGTTTCACTATATCCATTGTAGCCATTGCTAATCCTGCTCCATTTACCATACAGCCTACATTTCCGTCTAGTTTGATATAATTTAATCCATATTCAGCAGCTTTAAGTTCTAGCGGATCTTCTTCTGATTTATCATGATAAGCGGCAATTTCAGGATGCCTAAATAGAGAATTAGAATCAATATCTACTTTTGCATCTAAAGCTATAATTTCATTACTAGTTGTTGATACTAAAGGATTTATTTCTAGAAGGGAACAATCTGATTCAATATAGCATTTGTATAGGTCTTTGAACATTTGTTCTACATTTTCAAATTTTTCAAGCGATAAAGATGTAATAATTTCTTTTACTGCACTTTCTAGAGCGTTAGGAGAGTCATCAATCCAAGCTTTAATAATCTGGTCAGGATTATTTTCTGCTACTTCTTCAATATCAACTCCGCCTTCACTTGAAACTATAAATACGTCAGAATTTTTAGATCTATCAAAGGTAATAGCAAAATAATATTCTTTTTCAATATCTAAGGCTTCCGTAATAAGGATTTTATTAACCATTTTTCCTTCTGGACCTGTTTGATGAGTAATTAAGTTCATCCCTAAAATTGTATTAGCAGCACCTTGAGCATCTTCAAAAGTAGGGCAGTACTTAACTCCACCACCTTTTCCTCGACCTCCAGCATGAATTTGAGCTTTTACAATTACAGCTTCGCAGTTAAAATCAGCTTGTACTTTTTTAATAGTACTATCAATGTCTGCGCTATTTCCAATGGCATAACCTTCCTGAATAGGAATATTATACTTTTTAAGGATTTCTTTGGCTTGGTATTCGTGAATTTTCATATTAATCCATATAAGGGTAACGATAGTCCTTAGGTGGTTCGAAAGTTTCTTTAATTGTTCTAGGTGAGGTCCATCTTAATAGATTAAGCATAGAGCCACCTTTATCATTTGTTCCAGAAGCTCTACTCCCTCCAAATGGTTGTTGACCTACAACAGCACCAGTTGGTTTGTCGTTAATATAAAAATTACCAGCTGAGAATCTTAATGTAGAGCGTACTTCCTCAACAATATTTCTATCTTCAGAGAAAACGCATCCAGTTAAAGCGTATGGTGATGTTGAATCAATTAACGTTAAAGTCTCTGACCATTGGTCAGTATCATAAACATAAATTGTTAACACAGGACCAAATATTTCTTCTTCCAATGTTTTAAAATGAGGATCACTAGTAACGATTACAGTTGGTTGAATAAAATAGCCTTTTGATTTATCATATGTTCCACCACATAAAACTTCACAATCACTTGATTCATTGGCATAATCAATGTAGGAAGATATTTTATCAAACGCCGTTTCATCAATAACTGCATTTACAAAGTTTTTAAAATCTTCCGGAGGTCCAACTTCTATTGTATTAATTTGCGCTACTAGTTTTTCTTTAATAACATCCCATTTAGAAGAAGGGAGGTAGGCTCTAGACATGGCAGAACATTTCTGTCCTTGATATTCAAATGCTCCTCTTACCATAGCAGTTACAAGGCCATCAATATTAGCAGATTCATGAGCGATACAGAAGTCTTTACCTCCAGTTTCACCAACGACTTTAGGATAGCTTTTATATGTATCTAAATTATTAGATACACCTTTCCATAAATGCTTAAATGTTTTAGTTGATCCAGTAAAGTGTACTCCAGCTAAGTCTCTATGAGCAAGTACTTGATCACCAATTTTAGGACCATCGCCTGGAATAAAATTAATTACTCCATCAGGAAGACCTGCTTCTTTATATAGCTCCATAATTATATGAGATGAATAAACAGCGCTTGGTGCTGGTTTCCATAATACTGTATTACCTACAATAGCAGGAGCGATAGCTAAATTTCCTCCAATGCTAAAGAAGTTGAATGGAGCAATAGCAAAAACAAACCCTTCTAATGGTCTGAACTCTAAAGCATTGTGCATCCCTTCGGGTGAAATAGGCGTAAATGTATTTTCCATTTTATATGCAAATTCAATACTAAAATTTAAAAAGTCTATGAGTTCACATGATGCATCAACTTCAGCTTGGAAAACACTTTTTCCAATATCAAGCATTGCTGCAGCATTAATTTTATATCTATATGGACCATCAATTAAATCGGCAACTTTTTTAAAAATTGAAGCTCTATATTCTAAGGAAGTATTTGACCAAGATTTCCATGCCTCAAGAGAAGAATCTATTGCCATTTGAACTTCTTTTTCTCCAGCTTCATGATATGTTCCTAGCAGATGCTGATGATCATGAGGTTTTGTACAGGTTTGAGTGTTTCCTGTAAAATATTCTTTTCCATGAATAATAACTGGAACCTCTTTTTGCCTATTTGACTGTCTTTCAATCTCTTTAATTAACTCTTCTCTGTGTTTTGAACCAGGTTCAAAATCTATGATTGGTGCATTAACTGCTTTAAAATTTTTATCCATAATTTTTCCTTTTGTTTTTAGTGCCTAATATTAGATAAAATATCCTTCATTTCAGAATAATTCTTTACTAAAACTAATTTTTTTCTTAACTCAGATGCATGTTTAAACCCTTTGAAGTACCAACCAAAATGTTTTCTCATATTATTAGTTCCAACAATTTCTCCATGAGTTTCTACTAGTAAGTCTAAATGTTTATCACAAACATCCAATCTTTCATTTAAGCTTATCTCATTAAAGTCTTCATTTTTCATATATTTTTTAATTTGAGTAAAAAACCAAGGATTACCAAGTGCAGCTCTACCAATCATAATTCCATCACATTTTGTTAATGAGAACATTTTTTCAATATCTTCTATAGTTTTTACGTCTCCATTACCAATTACTGGAATTTGTACGTTTTCTTTTAATTCTTTAATTAGAGACCAATCAGCATTTCCTTTGTACATCTGAACTGTTGTTCTTGGATGTAATGTTATAGCTTTTATTCCAATCTTTTCTAGTTTTATAGCTGCATCTGTGCTGACAATATTTTCAGAATTCCACCCAGCTCTCATTTTGACAGTTACAGGAACTTCTTTAACGGACTCAACAACTGCAGCAGTTATATCTTCCATTAAACATAGATCTTTCAAAGCTGCAGAACCTGCACCTTTTTTAGTTACTTTTGGGACGGGACAGCCGTAGTTAATGTCAATAAGGTCAGGTTTAAATTGATCATATACAAGGCGTGCAGCTTTTTCCATAACTTCGGGGGTATCACCAAAAATTTGAATACCAATTGGTCTTTCAAAATTGGAGAATTCAATCATTTTTAGAGTCTTTTCGTTCTTTCTTATAATACCATGCGCCGATACAAATTCAGAGTATACAATACCTGCACCAAATTCTTTAGCAATTACTCTATAGGCATAATCAGTAACTCCTGCCATGGGAGCTAAAAAGAAAGGGAAGTCTAATGTTAAAGATCCAATCTCTATTTTTTTATTTAAATCAATCATATTCTTTTTGTTTGTTCGGTTCAATTATTGGTTTAAATTTGCCGGAGTTTAATTAAACTTAAACATAAAAGGTTAAAAAATGTCAAGAGTTTGTGAAGTAACAGGTAAAAAAGTAATGTATGGCAATAACGTAAGTCATGCAAACAACAAAACTAGAAGAAGATTCGATGTTAATCTTCAGAAAAAAACTTTTTGGGTAGAAAGCCTGAAAAAATCTGTTACACTTAAAGTTTCTGCAAAAGGTCTTAAAATTATTGATAAAAAAGGTATTGATTCAGTAATTAGGGAAATGGCAGCCAACGGAAGAAAATTTTAAGAATTCTTAAGCTTTTTATTCAATTCTTGAGAAATAATTTTATGACTTACTTTTCCTTTTGATTCTTTCATCGCTTTTCCCATAAAATAGCTTAGGAGCTTCTCTTCTCCGTTTCTAAATCGGTCAACTTCATTTGGATTCTGATCTAAAACTTTTTTGATAATATCTTTAATATTATTATCTGTATTATCAAGATAACTATCTTCACTAATTATGGAGTCAATTGATTTATCAGAATTAAATAATTTTCTCACGATTTCCTTTGCAGAATTTGCAGTAATTTTCTCGGAATCACTTAGGTATATAAGTTTTGCTAAATCTTTTGCTAAAACTTTATTTTTATCAAAAGGCATATTTTTTTCGTTGAATAATCGAAATAATTCTCCAGTAATCCATTTACTTGCATTTTTAGGAGAAACATCATACTTAACTATTTCTTCAAAATAAAAAGCAATATCTATTGTACTTGCAAGGATTGTTGCTTCATCTGGTTTGAAGCCATATTCATTTATCCATCTACTTTCAAATTCAAATGGTAGAGTAGGTAACCCTTTTTTTATTGAATCTATTTTAGATTTTGAAATTAAAACTGGAGGCAAATCAGGATCTGGAAAATATCTATAATCATCAGCATTCTCTTTTACTCTCATAATTTCTGCAGTATTTTTTTCATTGTTCCAAGTAAGACTTGCTTGTTCAACCTTTTTTCCGTCTTCTAAAAGTTGATGCTGTCTTTTAATTTCAGATTCAATTGCCTTTTGAACATTTCTAAAAGAATTAATATTCTTAATTTCCGTTTTTGTACCAAATTTATTAGCGCCTTTTTTCTTAATAGATATATTGGCATCACACCTCAATTTTCCTTGCTCCATTTCTGCATTAGAAATTGCTATATAATTAACAATTTGCTTTATTCTTTGAATAAATATTTTCGCTTGTATTGGATGTGTTAGAACAGGTTCAGTTACAATTTCTATTAAAGGAGCGCCACTTCTATTAAAATCTACCTGACTATTATTTTTCGAAGAGTTGTGAGTTGATTTACCAGCATCTTCTTCTAAGTGAGCTCTTGTTAGTTCAATATCATATTTCTTATTATCCCACCATATAGGCACAATTCCACCTGTAACTATTGGTTTATCAAATTGAGATATTTGATATCCTTTTGGTAGATCGGGATAGAAGTAATGCTTTCTAGCAAAAGAAAAAGAGGGATGTACTGTTGCATTTACTGCACCACCAAATTGAATGGCAAAATCTATTGCTTTTTCGTTGATTGAAGGTAATGCGCCAGGTAATCCAATTGAAGTAGGGCAGGTCAGAGTATTTGGACTTTGATTATAAGAGTATTCACATGTACTAAACATTTTTGATTTTGTTTCTAATTGTACATGTACTTCTATTCCAATTACAAAATCCCAATCTCTATTAATTTTTTCTAAAGTATTCAATTTACTTGATCTGCAATTAAGTTTAGAGCAGATCCGGCTTTAAACCATGAAATTTGATTTTCTGAAAATGTATGGATTGTTTTAATGATATAAGTTGAGCCATCAGGTTTTTTAAGGCTTAAACTGATATTAGTTTTTGGACCAAACTCATTTAAATTTAGAGTTGATATTGTATCGAATGCTTCAATTTTATCATAATCTGATTTATTTTGAAATATTAAAGGTAAAATGCCTTGTTTCTTTAAGTTCGTTTGAGCAATTCTAGCAAAACTTTTAGCTAGAACAATTTTACACCCCATAAATCTTGGTTCCATTGCAGCATGTTCTCTACTAGAACCTTCTCCATAGTTTTCATCAGCGACTGCTATCCAATCAATAGCATTAGAGCTATAATACTTTGCGACCTCATAAATATCACCATTTTCTTTAGTATCTGTATTAATTGCTTCTCCGGTAGATTGAGTATATGCATTCAATGCACCTGAATACATATTTTGAGATATATTTTCAAGATGTCCTCTATACTTAAGCCAAGGTCCAGCTGGAGATACATGATCAGTAGTACATTTTCCTTCAGCTTTAAGCAGAATTCTTAAATCCTTCATATCTTTTTTATTCCACGCTGTAAACGGCTCTAACTTTTGTAAGCGCTTACTATCTTGATCTATAATAATCTCAGCATTGGGATTCAAGTTTCCAGCCAGAAAATCACTGCTATCTATATCTTCAAAGCCTTCGGAGGGTAGCTCAGAACCAATAGGGGCATCAAACATAAATTTATTTCCATCTTTCATGGTAATTGAGTCTTTTGAAGGATTAAAGCTGAGTTTTCCTGAAATAGCGAGTGCAGTTACAATCTCAGGACTGGCTACAAAGGATTCGGTAGCTGCATTTCCATCATTCCTTTTGGCAAAATTTCTATTAAATGATGTAATTATAGTATTTTTTTCTCCATCTTTTACGTCTGACCTTTTCCATTGTCCAATACAAGGTCCGCAGGCATTTGCAAGTACTTTTCCACCTAATTTTTGGAAAATTTCTGTGTAACCATCACGTTCCATAGTAGCTTTAATTTGATTAGATCCTGGAGTAATATAAAACTCTGATTTAGTTGTTAAGCCTTGATCTAGCGCTTGTTTTGCAACATGAGCAGCTTTTTCAATATCTTCATAGGAAGAATTAGTACAACTTCCAATCAAGCCAACTTTTAAATTATCATCATAATTATTATCCTTTATAGCTAATGGCATATCGGATACTTTTCTAGAAAGATCAGGACTATACGGTCCAACAATATGAGGTTCTAGTTCAGACAAATTAATTTCAATGACTTCATCATAATATTGCTCTGGATTTTCTGCTACTTCATCATCTGCTTTGAGATGATCTTTTAGTTCTTCAGCTAATGATGCAATATCAGATCTTGAAGTTGCAACTAAATATTCAAACATTTTTTTATCATAAGGAAATAATGATGTAGTTGCCCCAACTTCAGCACCCATATTTGTAATAGTTGCTTTACCTGTACAGCTTATTGTTTTTGTTCCTTCTCCAAAATATTCAATAATTTTTCCAGTACCACCTTTAACAGTTAAAATTCCAGCTAACTTTAATATGATATCCTTAGGAGAAGCCCAATCTTTTAATTCACCTACTAATTTTACTCCAATAACACCAGGCCAATTAACTTCCCATGGTGAATCAGTCATCACATCCACAGCGTCAGCTCCACCGACACCAATTGCAATCATCCCTAGGCCTCCAGCATTAGGAGTATGTGAATCAGTTCCAATCATTAAAGATCCAGGAAATGCATAATTTTCAAGAATAGTTTGATGGATAATTCCTGCACCAGGTTTCCAAAAGCCAATCCCATACTTCTCACATACAGATATTAGGAAATTATAAACTTCTTTGTTTGTAATAAGAGCATTATCGAGATCATCTTTAGCTCCATTTATGGCAGTAATCAAGTGATCACAATGTACTGTACTCGGAACTGCTGTTGTTTCCATACCAGCATTGATAAACTGAAGTAATGCCATTTGTGCTGTTGCATCTTGCATTGCTACTCTGTCTGGTTTTATGCAGCAAAATGTTTTTGTTCTTTCCGGAATAGATTTTAAAGGTTCGCTTAAATGTGAGAAAAGTATTTTTTCGGTATAAGTAAGAGGTCGATTAAAAAAATCTCTAGCGGTAGGTAAAGATTTTACATACTGCGAATATGTTTTTTTAACTATTTTAGTTTGGTCCATTATTTATCCTCCCTAAATTATTTAAATTTAATTACAAAAAAAATAACTAAAACAATGGGTTTAATATTAGCATCAAGTTCTCCAAGACGAAAGAGAATTCTAAGTGACTTAGGTTATAATTTTGAATGTTTATCGCCAAATATAGATGAGTCAAATATCAATAATCTAAAACCAATTGACTATGTACTAAATATTTCAGAGAAAAAGGCATTTCATGTATGGAAATCAAACACGAACAGTTTTGTTCTTTCAGGAGACACTATCATTGATTTTAAGGGTGAAATAATAGGAAAACCATCCTCTAAAAGTGATGCATTTAATATTATTCAAGAACTTTCTAATAAGACCCATTCGGTCATAAGTGGTTTGACCCTTTATTATGAAAAAAAAGCTATTAATATTTATGATAAAACTAATGTGACGTTCAAAGATCTATCTGAAAATACAATACAAAACTATATTGAATCTTTTGATGTTTTAGATAAAGCTGGTGCTTATAATATTGAAGATGCTGAAAATATTTTAATTAAAAATATTGACGGATGTTATAATAATATTGTAGGTTTTCCCTTGAAGAAATTCAATATGAGTATGATAAAAACAATATTACAAAATCTATGATTTTTTATACAAGATACAAAAAATTTAGATTAGAAAATAAGATATCACTTGAGGATATTCAGCGAAGAACTAAAATAGACCTTATTAGCTTGAAAGCTATGGAGTCAGGCAAGTTTTCTGAAATTTCAAATGTCTATGTACGATTGTTTTTCAAAGCATATCTTAAAGAAATTGGTGTAGATATTGATGAAGGAATTGAGGAATTAGATGAGTTTCTTAATCAAAAAAATCCTAAACGAAAAGTAAAGGTCAAAAAAGATAAAGAAGTAGTTGATGATAAAAGTTTAAAATTTGTAGATATTATTAACACAGAGAATGTGCTCAATCCAAATATTTTAATTGGATTAGCAGCTTTTATAATTTTGGTTTTATTAAGTTTTGCTCTTAATAATTCTTCCACTATTTCAGAGACTGACAAAGAAAATGAGCTTAGAATAACTAAATCAGATATAGAAAGTTTATATGTTGTTAGAACCCAGGAAATTTTAAGTGAAGAAACTTTCTCTTTTCCAATTACCATACGATTCAAATCAAATAATGAAAATTATATAGAGTATTCAGACAATGGTTCAGGAAAAGAATATTTCATTTTCGAAGATAATAATGTTTCACAGTCAAAATCTTTTTCTGAAATTTGGAACGGAGATAATAAAACTTTCTTAATTGCAAATACTGTTGACTTCGAATTGATTTTTTTTTCAGAGAATACTTTTAGTGATTTTTCAAATAGTATCATAAATGATTTTCCAGTTAGAGTAGATTTAATAGCAGATCCTCTTTCAGTTTCTATCACTAAATACATACCAAAGAATAAATAGTTTTTATAAATCCTTTTAGTATCCAACTTTTTTATCATTTTTTTTATACAATTTATAACAAATTTATTGACATAGATACTACATATACATTAAGATAAGTGGTGAATTGTGGGGCAAATTCCCTTAATTCCCGTTTATTATGCGTAGCCAATATACATTTACAGGACAATATGACTTTGTTATTGATTCAAAAAATCGAATTAATATTCCCTCAATATTTCGTAAACAACTTAATAAGTCAGATAAAAATACATTCGTGATAACTAAAGGAATCGATCACTGTATCTGGGTATATCCTTTAGGCGAATGGGAAAAAATTGAAAAAGAATTAAGTCAGCTTTCTTCTCTTTCTAAGACAAATCGTATTTTTTTAAGAAACCATTTAAGGCATGCCAAAATAGTATCTTCAGATGACCAAGGGAGACTAATTCTAACAAAAAACTTAATCCAATATGCAAATATTTTAAAAGATATAACTATTATAGGTGTTTTAAATAAAATTGAAATTTGGGATAATGCTACTTTAGAAGTATCTGATAATAATCAGAGTATTGATGAAGATTCCTATGAAGAACTTTCCAAGAGCGTCAATATCTGATGACTTCAATTCTGTCAGAAAGCTATAGCCATTATCCAGTTATGCTGACGGAATCAATTAACAATCTTAATATAAAACAAAGTGGATATTATATTGATGGAACTCTAGGTCTTGGAGGTCATGCAATCAAAATCCTTGAACATATTAAAAATGGTTTTCTAATAGGATTTGATAGGGATTTAAATTCAATAAAAATTGCTAAAAAAAGACTTAATGAATTTGATAATTTTAAATTAGTTCATTCAAGCTACAAACAGTTAGAAGATACTTTTAAACAATTTGATATAGAGCAAGTTGATGGAATACTGTTAGACTTAGGGCTATCCTCTTTTCAGCTTCAAGACAATCAAAGAGGGTTTTCCCATCGATATGATTCATCTTTAGATATGAGATTTGATGATACAGATGATGGACTTACAGCTGGAGAAATTATTGAAAATTCATCTATTAGGGATTTAACTAATATCTTTAATGAATTTGGAGAAGAGAGAAATTCGTTTAGAATCGCTAGAGCGATTAAAGAATCAAATGAAGAAATAAATGCTGATACACTTGTAAGTATCATTAGCAAAAAAACAGCTTACAAATATCGAATTAAAACGTATTCACGAATTTTTCAAGCACTTAGAATTAAAACAAATAATGAGTTAGACCACTTGGAGTCATTTTTGAATGATTTTATGAAATTTCTTAAGCCTGAAGGTAGAATTGTTATTATTAGCTATCATTCAATGGAAGATCGAATGGTAAAACATAAGTTTAAAGATCTCAAGATTAATAAAGAGTTAAAAGTTCTTACTAAGAAACCTTTAATACCTTCTGAACAGGAAATATTAGATAATAAAAGATCCAGAAGTGCAAAAATGAGGGTAGGCGAAAAAATTGGCTAAGAAAAAAAGATTAACAAAAGCGCAAACGGCAAAAAGAGAAAATATAAAATGGACTATCATGTTCGTAATGACTGTTGCTACAATCTCTTTGTATTTAGCTGCATTCATAGAAATAGATAAAACACAAGCTACCATCGACTTTAATCGTAAGACTTTAGCTCAATTAAACGAAAACCTTACTTTAAAAATTAATTCTGTAGAAAAAATGAAGCGTGCAGATGTTATATCAAAGAAAGCCAAAAAAATTGGATTAGTAGCAAGTAAACCAGAAACACTTATTGTAAAAATTAGTAATGACTAAAAATTATTTAAAATTTAAAAGTAGAATAAGAATTGTAAGCACACTTGTAATGTGTGTTTGGTTAGTATTTATTTACAAGTTATTTACAATTCAAATCATTGATAGAGTTGATAATCCTCAAGGAATGAAAGTGGAAATGATCAAAGGTAAGAGAGGAAATATTTTTGATGCTTCAGGTAGCAGTATCACTCAAAATTTAACTTTCTACAATATTGGAGTTCATCCAAAAAAAATTGCTAATAAAGAAATTTTTTTAAGAGATTTATCAAATTGTACAGGAACTGATTTAGGGATTTATAATTCAAAGTTTAATATTGCAAAATCCTATATTCAGCTTGAGAAAAAAACTATAAAAAATTGTGAAGAGTTAAAGTCAAGTTATGGCAGTGCAATAGTAATCAATCAGGACTATAAGCGCTATTATCCAGAAGAAAATTTATTTGGTCAAATTGTTGGTTTTACAAATGTAGATGATATTGGAATTGTTGGATTAGAATCTCAATATAACAAATATTTAGAACCTAAAACTGGATCAAGAGTTTTTAAAAGAAATGGATTTGGTAAGCGCATTGCTGATCCAACATTAGCATATGAGGCACCTGAAAATGGTTCGGATATCTTTTTAACTATGAATAAAGAATATCAGGCAATTCTAAGAGAAGAATTAATTGATCAAGTAGAAAAAACCGAAGCATCTTCTGCTATGGGAATCATATTAAATCCTCAAACCGGAGAAATAGTATCGATGGTAAGCGTACCAGACTTTAATCCTAATAATCCAAAAGATTTTGAAACAGAATTACAGAAGAATAGATTGCTTCTCGATACAATAGAACCTGGATCAACCTTTAAGGTAGTTACTATTGCTGCTGCTCTAAAAAGCGATATCAATCCAATGAAAGAGTATAATGTAGAGGGTCCATATAATTTTCATAATATTAAAATGATAGAAGATTCTGAACCAAATTCTGTATTAACTGTGAAGGAAATTTTAGCTTATTCTAGCAATATAGGTACAATAAAAATTGCTGAATCATTAGGAAAAGATAAAATTTATAATCAAGCAAAAGAATTTGGTTTTGGCTCTAAAACTGGTCTTAATCCCTCGAGCGAAGAAAGTGGGATAGTTTATGAAACTAAGAAGTGGAGTAAGTCATCTATGCACAGTTTCCCACTAGGTTATGAACTGACAGCGACTCCAATACAAATTGCTATGGCATATGCAGCAATTGCAAATGGAGGTTTTTTATTGAAACCATATATGGTAGATCAAGTTAAAAAAAGTGATAATACAATTTTAAAAAATGAGAAAAGATTTAGAAAAAGGATTTTATCTCAATCAGATGCAGAGATATTAAAGGATATGTTAGCTTATACAGTTGAAAATGGTAGTGGGAAAAAAGCCAAGCTGGCTGGATGGGATGTATCTGGAAAGACAGGTACATCTAAAAAAATTATTAATGGTGAATATTCAGAATCGGAATTTATTTCTAGCTTTGTAGGATTCTTTCCAAAAGATGACCCTCAACTGTTAGGATTAATCATCATTGACGGTGCATCAGCTTCAAGTAATTATCATTGGGGTTCAATGTCAGCAGCTCCAGTATTTCAATCTGTGATGAAACGTATTATTAATATTGATTCAGATATAACCAACAAAAAGTCTAACAAGAAGTTAAAGACCAAGAATTCCGATCCTATCCTTATTCAAAAAAATATTAAAAAATCTCAAAATATTGAAATGGTTGATATGCCTAATGTTATAGGTAAGAATGTTAATAGCGCATTTATGACATTAGCAAAGAAAGGATTGAATCCAAAGATAGTATCCGGTATGGGAGTAATCATTTCTCAATCTATTGATGCTGGACAAAAAATTGAAAAAGGGACTAGAATAGAATTAAAGGCAGAAATTAAATGATGAATATAGATAAAAAAAATATCGGTATTCTTGGATTGGGAATCAGTGGTTATTGGGCTGCCAAATTAGCTAAATCTATGGGTGCTAACGTCTTTATTTCTGATAGTGAATTGAATATAAACAATAAATATACTAAAGAACTAATGGAACTAGGGATTGATGTAGAGCTAGGATCTCATTCAAAAAAAATTCTTAATTCGGATTTAGTTATAAAATCTCCTGGAATACCAAGCGATATTAATGTTATTCAAGATTTATCTTCAAATAATATTGAGATAATTAGTGAAATTGAATTTGCTTACAGGTTATCAAATTTAAAAATTATTGCAGTGACAGGTACAAATGGAAAAACTACTACAGTTACATGTCTATATGAGGTATTGAAGAAAAAATTTAATGTTGTAAAAAGCGGAAATATAGGAACTCCATTTTCAGAAATTATTTTTAATGAAAATAGAGGTAAATATTTAAAAACTGATTTTTGTATACTCGAGTTATCTAGTTTTCAAATTGATGGTATCGATACGTTTAAACCAGATATAGCAATGATTTTAAACATTTCACATGATCATTTAGATAGATATAAAGATTTCCTAGATTATTGTAAATCAAAAATCAATCTTTTCAAAAATATGAACAATGATGATTTAATAGTTTATAATCATGATGATGAAATCTTATATGCCGAAATAAAAAAAATAGACAAACAATTTATAGAGTATTCTTTAGATGAAAAATTCAGCTCATTCTATTTAAAAAATAAAAAAATTGAATCATCTAACAGTAATCATTCATTAAATATAAATGATTGTAAGCTATCAGGAATTCACAATACATCTAATTTTATAGGTGTAGCTACCATTGCTTCACAACTAGGATTGAAAGATAGAGAAATTTTTGAAGCATTAAAAATATTTGAAGGCTTAGAGCATAGATTTGAAATGTTTAAAGAAGTTGATAATATAAAGTTCATCAATGACTCTAAATCAACAAATATTGCATCAGTTAAAGTTGCAGTAGAGTCTATTGATAAAAATATTATACTAATAATGGGAGGTCTCCCAAAAGAATCAGATTTTTCAGCAATCATAGAGTATACTCAATCTGTAAAATCGATAATTGCATATGGTGTAGGTTCAAATGATATATATAATTCATTATCTGATTCATATGACGTAATAAAAATTAACAAATTTGAAAAAGCAATTACTTCTGCGATACAGTTGGCAGAAAGAGGGGATTCTGTATTAATGTCTCCCGGTTGTGCTAGCTATGATCAGTTTAATAATTTTGAAGAAAGAGGAGACTGTTTCAAAGATATAGTCGAAAGGCATTATTCATGAATATAAAAGAAAGAAATCAAGATAAGTGGTTGTTATGGACAGTTGTATTATTAGTTATTTTTGGTTTATCAATCTTATTTAGTGCAAGCTGGATTAAATCTCTTGAAATAACTGAAGGTGCTTCCAGAATATATTTCTTACAAAACCAATTATTTAAATTTATTCCAGGGATAATAGTCTTTTTTATTGCGTCTCATTTTAACTATAGAAGGCTACAATATTTAGCTCCAGTTTTAATGGTTGGATCTTTTTTACTTCTAGTATATACACGCGTTCAAGGTTGTGATGGAGATTCGTGTAGATGGCTATCTATTGGTCCAATTTCTTTTCAGACATCTGATTTGGCAAGATTCTCAGTGATCCTTTTCTTAGCAGACTATATAGATAGAAATTATAAATATATGCATCAGTTTGTTAAGGGAATCTTAATCCCACTATGCTGGATACTGCCTATATGCGCAATGATTATTATGCAGCCAGATAATTCAACAACAATAATCTTACTTACAATTGTATTTGCTTTATTATTTATTGGAGGAGTATCATTACCTCAAATAGGAACTATAGGGGTTCTATCAGTGGGAGCAATTGGCATATTTATTTTAAATAGTAAAAATTATGCTTTAAGTAGAATACTTTCATTTCTAGACCCAAGTACAGCAGGAAATGTAGGATATCAATCTAGTCAGGCTTTAATTGGTTTAAGACAGGGAGGTATCTCAGGTATGGGTATCGGAGAAAGCATTCAAAAGCATTCATATTTACCTGAAACACATACAGATTTTATATTTGCCATCATTGGCGAAGAGTTAGGCTTTATAGTGGGTGTTATGGTAATGCTAGCTTATATAGTCATTTTATTTAGAGCGATTCAAATTTCTAAAAAATCCAACGATATTTTTGGGATCATTCTTTCTATAGGCTTTGGCTTAAGTATCACATTCTATGCTTTAATAAACATTGGTGTGGTGATTGGTATTATACCGGTTACAGGAGTACCACTTCCATTCATAAGCTATGGTGGATCTTCATTGATTATTAATCTTCTTATGATAGCAATTTTGTTGAATATCAGCAAAGCTCAGCGAAAATTCAAAGTTAAAAAATGGAGACTCAGAGTTGATGGATAAGTATAATATTATTTTTTGTGGAGGGGGAACTGGCGGACATTACTATCCTTTGATGTCAATCAAAAATGAAATTTCAAAAAAAGTAGATAACAAAAATTTATACTATATTGGATCAAAATATGGAATCGAATCAAAGAAAATTAATTCTGAAAATATAAAAAGCTTATTGATACCTATAAAGGGGATTAACAGATCTTTTTCTTTGTATGCAGTTGCCAGAAATTGCTTAGTATTTTTTGAATTATTTTTTGGTTTAATAAGAGTTAGTCTATTTTTTATGAAAAATAAACCTAGCTTGATAATTGCAACAGGCGGATATGCTTCATTTATACCTCTTCAGATAGCAAAGATATTTAATGTCCCCTACTTTTTACATGAACAAAATTCATTTCCCGGATTAGTAACTAGAATGTTTGGATCTAAAGCAGAAAAAGTGTTCCTTGGTTTTGAAAATGCTAAGAATTATTTAAAGAAAAGCGATATCTTGTTTACAGGTAATCCAATTTATAATCATAGTCAAAAAGATATCTCCATATTATTAGATCATAAAAAAAGAACCGTACTGATATTGGGTGGAAGTCAAGGCTCAGTATTGCTTAATAATATTATTTCAGAATGTATTGATAATAAGATATTAAACAATATAAATATTATTTGGATTGCAGGTCTCAAGAACTATGACAAGTACAAGCACTATAACACAGATTCAATCAAAGTACTATCTTTTGTTGATAATATGCCATATTTATACGACCAATGTGACTTGATAGTTTCTAGATCTGGCGCAATGACAGTTTCTGAAATATTACAATTCAAGAAACCTTCAATTCTTATCCCTTTTAGGTTTTCAGCTGAAGATCATCAAGTTTTTAATGCAAAATATCTAGAAGAAAAGTTTGCTGCATTATTAATTCAGGAGAAAGATTTAGATTTCACCTTATTATCATCAAAAATTAATGAAATTTGTAAGAATGATAGAATATATAATTCAATGAAAGACAATATTGAAAAAATAGATATTCCAGATTCAGTTAATATTATAAGTAACAAAATTATGGAGCATTTATATGCTATCTAGTATAAAAAGAATACATTTTATTGGTATTGGTGGAATTGGTATGAGTGGAATTGCTGAACTTCTATTTAATCAAAATTTTAAGATTACTGGTTCAGATTTATCAGAATCATCAAATACAGATAGGCTAAAAAAATTAGATATTCCTATATCAATTGGACATGATAGAGAAAATATATCATCAGCTGAAATTGTAGTTTATTCAGATGCTATACCTAAAGATAATGTTGAATTGATTGAGGCAAATAATAGAAATATTCAATGTTATTCTAGAGGACAAATAATTTCTCAGCTAGCCAAGCTAAAAAGCTCTACAGTAGGAATTTCTGGAACGCATGGAAAGACTACAACAACTTCTATGATAGGGTCAATACTAAAAGATTCTAATTTAGATCCTACTATTATTGTTGGTGGAGTTGTTAAGTCTATTAATACAAATTCTGTGTTAGGATCTGGAGATACTTTTGTAGTAGAAGCAGATGAGTTTAATAGAACTTTTTTACAGTTATCTCCAACTATAGCAGTAATTAACAATATTGATTTGGAGCATATTGACTGCTATAAAGATATAGATGACCTCAAAGATGCTTTTACTGAATTTGCCAATTCAGTGCCATTTTATGGTATGGTTAGTATTTGTAAGGACTCTGAAAATGCTGCAGCTATCATACCGTTAATTGATAAACCAATTGTTACTTATGGTATAGAGTCTGATGATGTTGATTTTAGAGCAATTAACATAGTTCATAATGATGGAAAAGTCTCATTTGATCTAATCTTTAAAGAAAAAAGCTATCCATTTTCAATGAATGTTCCTGGAGAGTACAATATATTTAATGCTTTAGCAGCTATCTCTGTATGTAAAACTATGGGATTATCAATAGAAGGCATTAGTAATAGTTTAGAAATATTTACAGGTGTAAAAAGAAGATTTGATATTAAGGTTCAAAACAATGATTTAATGATTATTGATGACTATGCTCACCATCCAGTAGAAGTTTCAAGTGTCATTAAAGCAATTAAGAGCAATTGGGATAGAAGGCTTCTTGTAATTTTTCAACCTCATCTTTTCTCAAGAACTAAGCAATTTTATAAAGAATTTGCAGAAGCTTTATATAATGCTGATTTAGTTTTTATAACAGAAATCTTTGCTTCCAGAGAAAAACTAGATACTTCTATTAGCTCTGAAAAGATTGGAAAATATCTCAAAGAATTACATCATAAAAATGTTTTTAATATTACTACCGAATCTTTGACAGCAGATGTAAAAAGTAAATACATGAAAGGTGATATTATTTTAACAGTTGGAGCAGGTAATATTTGGAGATTTGCTGATAAACTAAGTGAGAGTATGCAATGATACGTTCTTTAGGCGATAAGATTTTAGATACAACGAATGCAACTGTATCAATTAATGAACCAATGAAAAAACATACAACATATGGAATTGGAGGGCCAGCTGAGTTATTTGTTTTGCCATCAAACAAAGAAGATTTAATTGAAATCGTCAAGTTAGCTAAAGAACATAAGGAAGCAGTAACTATTATAGGTTCAGGGTCAAATTTATTAATAAGCGATGAAGGTATTAAAGGGGTTGTAGTATCAATTAAACATTGTTTAAGAGCAATTAATATCGATGCAGATGAAATTTATGTGGAATGTGGAATTATGTTAGGAAAAATAGTGAAAGAATCCATGAAGCATGATTTAAAAGGTCTAGAAAATCTTATTGGAGTTCCAGGAACATTAGGCGGAGCATTAATGATGAATGCAGGTGCTTGGGGTGGAGAAATATCAGAAAATCTAAAAACAGTAGAGCTTTTAGATGAAAAAAATGAAATTAAGGTACTCTCTAAATCTGATATTGATTTTGCTTATAGGTCTTCATCTTTTAATAATAATACTATTTTACTTTCAGCTACATTCAAGCTCAAAAAATCACCAAAAGAAATTATTCAAGATAATTTTGATTTAGCAAAATCTGGTAGAAAAAATACACAGCCATTGAATTATCGTTCTGCTGGTAGCGTATTTAAAAATCCTTCTTCTAAACATTCTGCAGGTATGTTAATTGATCAATCAGGATTGAAGGGTTTGAAAAGAGGAGATGCTCAGATTTCAATCAAGCATGCAAATTTTTTTGTAAATAATGGAAATGCAAAAGCTGATGATATGATAAAACTTATAAAAGAAGCAAAACAAACTGTTAAAGAAAAGTTTGATATCGAGTTGGACCTGGAAGTTAAACTATTAGGTTTTAATGCTAAAGAGATTAATGAGCTATGAATAATAATTTGATAAAAATCTTTAATGTTGTTTATCAACCACTATTATGCTTAGCCATTATAGGAGTTTTTCTTTTTGGATCTGTAAAATGGGCACAATTCAATCAAACCTTTGTTGTAAAAGATGTAAAAATTGAAGGTATAAATTATTTTGATGATACTATGTTAATAGAATATAAAAAAAGTATAAAAAATCAGAATATTTTCTTATCCAATCTGAAAGGATATAAAAGTGATATAGAGTCATTAGACCACATAAAGGGCTGTAAGATTTCAAGAGTTTTTCCTAGCACTATTAAGGTTGAAGTTTATGAAAGAGAGCCTTTAGCTATGATCAGTGCAAATGATTTAATTATCCTTGATTCTGAAGGTGTATGTTTGCCTGTTGAATATTGTGAAATTTCACTCCCTATTCTTTCAAATTTTAAAAATAATCAAGAGTTGTATGAAAAGGGCAAGACAACTAAGTCCTCAAATGTTTTAAAATCTATCGATATCATTAAATATTCTAAAGAAAATTTTGATTCATTATATACCAACATCTCTGAGTTTGTATTTAATGAAGACAGTGAGTATGAAATTATTTTAAAAAATGGAAGAACAAAAATTTTATTAGGTGATGATAATATTTTTGTAAAGATAGATAACTTAAATGCTTTTGCAACTGCTCTACCTTCAGAAAAGACATTAGAAAGTTATAGGTATATCGATTTAAGATATAAGAGACAAATAGTAGTGGAAGAAATATAATGAAGAATAGAATTCAAGTAGCTTTTGACTTAGGATCTTTTAGTATTAAAGGAGCTGTTGGAAGAATAATAAATGAAAATCAAATAGAGATTTTATCTATTCGTTCTGTAAAAACGGATAGCATAGATAGCGGAGATATTGTAGATAAAGAATCATTACTAAAGAGTCTAGAGTACTTAATCGAAAAAATGGAAAAAGATGCTAAAATTAATATCGATGAAGATGCATGGGTTTCAGTATCTGGCAAAAATATTAAATCCATAAATTCGTCAACTAGAATTAGATCAAAAGATAATTCCGAATTTGAAGTTGATGAGAATACTGAACAAAAATTATTAACACAATGCGCTGATATTCAAGTTTCCTCAGATAGGTATGTTCTTCATAATATCAAAAGAGGATTTTTTATAGATGGCTCATCTTTAATACGTAATCCGCTGGGAATGATTGGCAGGTCTATCGATGCAAAATCACATGTTATTCATATCAAAAATTTTAATCTATTACAAATCGACCATTGCTTTAGAGATGATCTAAGTATTCATGTTAATCCAATTTTTGATGGACTAGCAGCAGCATTAGGAAGTCTAAGTAAAGATGATCAAGATTTAGGAGTTATGTTTATCGATGTAGGAGCAGATAAAACAAATATGTTGCTCTATAAAGATAATTATTTAATTCACTCTAAAGTTATTCCAATAGGCTCTAAATCAGTTACAAAAGATATAGCTGCTTATCTTCAAACATCTATAAAACGAGCAGAATCAATTAAGCATGAACATGTCTCAGCATTATCTGATTTTGCAGATCCTGAATCAAATTTTGAACTGCCAATCGAAAATGACGACTTAACAAAGAGCATAAATCAGAAGGAAATATCTGAGATTGCAGAATTAAGATATGAGGATATTATTGATCAAATAAAATCTGAAATGAAATTATTACGTATGAATATTTCAGATATTAGATCAGGTATTAAAATTACAGGTGGTGGATCTAATGTCAGAAATTTAGATCTATTATTTAAAAAGCATTTTGAGGACACAAAGTGTGAATATTTATCAATTAACAATACTGTTTTTAAAGAAAACTTAGAAGATCGAAGAGAACTGTCAACCTTAATTGGTCTTTTGTCATGGCCAATCTTTAATACGGAAGATAGCAGTCCAACAGTTGGAGTTAAAAATTTTAAATCAATTACAAAAAATATTTCCAGTATATGGAAAGGATTTTTTGAGTAAAAAAATATAAAAAGGAGATTAATATGTTATTTGAATTTGATGAGCTAGCAAGTCAGCGAGCGAGGATTAAGGTTTTGGGAGTAGGAGGCGCTGGAGGTAATGCAATTAATAGAATGATTACTTCTGGTATGGATGGTGTGGAGTTTATCGCTATTAATACCGATGCTCAAGATTTAGGAAGCAATCCAGCTGAAACTAAGCTCCAGATTGGAAAAGACTTAACTAAGGGTTTAGGTGCGGGAGCAAAGCCAGAAATTGGACGCAAAGCTATCATGCATGATACAGATGCTTTAAAATCTTTAGTCGCTGGATCTGACTTAGTTTTCGTAACAGCTGGAATGGGAGGAGGTACAGGAACAGGTGCAGCTCCTGTCGTAGCTAAAGTATGTAAAGATCTAGACATCTTAACCGTATGTATTGTTACTCTACCTTTCGAATTTGAAGGTTCAAAAAAAATGGAATCGGCACTTAAAGGTGTCGCTTCAATGAGAAATTTTTGTGATACTTTAATTGTAGTTCCAAATGAAAAGTTAATTTCAGTTGTTGATAATTCCACCACTTTCGAAGATGGATTTAAAGAATCAGATGCTATTTTATTACAAGCAGCGAAGAGTATATCAGATCTAATTAATAAAAAGGGAAATGTAAATATTGATTTTGCTGATGTTAAATCGGTTATGAGTGGTATGGGTGACGCTGTTATTGGTGCGGGAACTGCAAGAGGTGAAGAAAGAGCTGTATTAGCGGCACAACAAGCCATTTGTAGTCCTTTACTAGATTCACATTCGATTAGTGGCGCTCAAGCAGCATTAGTAAATATAACTGGAAACAAAAGAATGACATTAATGGAAGTTAATGCTGCGATGAAGCTTATTCATGAAGAGGCAGGTAAAGGTGTAAAGGTAATTTTTGGAGTTCGAGTAGATGAAAATATGGAAGACGAATTACAAGTTACTGTTATTGCAACAGGTTTTAATCGTCAACCTATCGAACAAAAAGAAATGTTAAAAGAAAGAATGCAGAGTAGTTACGATAAACAAAGTGAAGACTTAATGGATGCTCCAAACACAACATTATACCAAAAAAATAATCCAGAGTCAGGTTTTCAAATGGATGACCATGACCATGAAGATGAAGTTGGCAACAAAGAAGATGGACCTACTTTAGTGTTTGATGATTTTGATCAAAGCGCTGATTTAGATGTACCTGCTTATATTAGAAAACAAAGATAATTTGGTTGGCTACCAGTAAACGAGATGGCTCCCAACTAATCCTTAGTTTGGGAGCCTCTTTATCTCTTTGCTATATTTGTTTTCATCTATAAATTCAAAGCTATGAATAAATTGTGGGAAGATTTCAAAAATAATGTTTCTGAGTGGAGTGTGGTTGCTTCAGAAAAAGCAGAAGAATTCACTCATACTAGTAAGCTACGAATTGATATTCTACAACTAGAGAGAAAATTGTCAGGCCTATATGTAAAGTTGGGATTATATGTATTTGCTAAAACAAATGAAAAGAATGTACTCAATTTTGTTGGAGATAAACGTTATCTCGG
>ERZ802830.1021-NODE-1021-length-27438-cov-19.9479_pt1 | contig 27438 bp, 27 predicted proteins | sample MGYA00345654_ERZ802830 | MGnify/ENA primary metagenome ERZ802830 (study PRJEB30503, sample SAMEA104212375) | marine metagenome | biome: Westerlies Biome; feature: [SRF] surface water layer (ENVO:00010504) within the epipelagic zone...; material: water...
ATATTTTTTCCTAATCATATTAACAAATCTACTTGATGATATTTGTATCTTTAAACAAAAAATTGAACAAAAAAGTTTTATTATTAATTCTTGATGGATGGGGTATCACAGATGATAAAGATGTATCTGCTCCTGATAAAGCTAATACACCAAACTATAATAATCTAATAAAAGAGTATCCAAGTAATTATTTAATTACTCACGGAGAGGAAGTAGGTTTACCAAAAGGTCAAATGGGAAATAGTGAAGTTGGTCATATGAATATTGGTTCTGGTAGAATAGTTCTTCAAGATTTATTAAGAATTGATGAATCAATTGAGAATGGTCAATTTCATAAAATGAAAGAATTTAAAGAAATAATTTCTCATACAAAAAATAAATCTTCTAACATTCATTTAGTTGGGCTTATATCAGATGGTGGTGTTCACTCTCACATTAATCATTTAAAAGAGATTATAATTTCATTAAAAGAGGTGAAAGAAAATATCTTTATTCATGGGTTTACAGATGGAAGAGATGTTAATCCTAGATCTGGAGTAAAATTTATTGATTCAATTGAAAAGTTTTGTAAAAAAAATGGTGGAATATTAGCTACAATTATAGGTAGATATTTCTCTATGGATAGAGATAACAGATGGGAAAGGGTAAAAAAAGCGTATGACTTAATTTATAATGGAGTTGGGAAAAAAACAACTAGCTTCTCAGATGAACTAGAACATTCATATAAAAATAATATTACGGATGAATTTATTGAACCTATAATAAAGACTGATAATAACGGTAATATTATCCATAGATTTAATCAAGAAGATATAATTATTTTTTTTAATTATCGATCAGACAGAGGGAGACAACTCACATCAGTTTTATGCGAAAAAGATTTTATTGAATCAGGAATGAAATCAATAACAAAGAATTTTTATACACTCACGAATTATGACCAAACTTTTACAGTTGCTAAACCTATTTTTAAAAAAAATATATTAAAAAATACTTTAGGAGAAGTCCTGTCTAAGAATGGCATTTCTCAATTAAGAATTGCTGAGACTGAAAAGTATCCTCATGTTACATATTTTTTTAATGGTGGTTTAGAAGAATCATTTTCTGGTGAAGAAAGAATTCTTTGCCCATCTCCAAAAGTTGCTACATATGATTTAAAACCTGAAATGAGTGCAGAAGAAGTTACTAGAAACGTAATCATTGAGATGAAAAAAGATAAGTTTGGATTTATTTGTTTGAACTTTGCAAACCCTGATATGGTTGGACATACAGGTGATTTTAAAGCAGCAGTGAAAGCATGTGAATCGGTTGATAAACACCTAGGGGAGATAGTTGACACAGCAAGTATTAATAATTATGTAACAATTATTATTGCAGATCATGGTAATTGTGAAAAAATGTTAAATAGTGATGGATCTGAGAATACGTCACATACAATTAACCCTGTTCCAGTAATTATTGTTAACTCTGATAGAAATAATTTAGACAATGGAATATTAGCTGATATAGCTCCCACAATTTTGGATATTATGGGCATACAAAAACCAAATGAAATAAATGGAAAATCTCTGATAAAATGAAAAAATTAATTTATTTACTTACTCTTTCAATTATAGCATGTGCGACAAATGAAAAGTATTTAATTAATGAAGGAGAGGTTGATGTCGACTATTTATTTAACTCTCCTAATACTTCTTGGTTTCAAAAAAATTATGAATCATATATAGTTGATGGTGTTACCCAAAATGAGGATTTTTCAAAATTAAATGAATATAACATCGAAATTTTTATGAATACTAAATGTCATGATAGTGAGAGAGAAGTCCCAAGATTTTTAAAAATTTTAAACACATTGAATTTTTCTAATGAAAATCTCAGAATAGTTTTATTAAATTCTGAAAAGAAAACTATTGATGGACTTGAAATTGGAAAAGATATAACTAATACTCCAACTATTATCTTTTTGAAAAATTCTAATGAAGAAAATAGAATAGTTGAATTTCCTTATGAAAATTTAGAAAATGATATTTTTAGAATAATAAATGATATGGGTTATAAAAACGTATATTTTTCAGAATGATATTAAAACAAATCGAGGAAATAAAAAAAATTCGTAATAGTGCTCAATTAGTATCTAGGACTCTGGGTCTAATGGCAAGAGAGATTAAGCCAGGAGTAAACTCTTTATACCTTGATAAAATCGCAGAGGAGTTTATTCTTGACAATAATGGAAAGCCAGGATTTAAAGGTTATAATAACTTTCCAAATACATTATGTGTGAGTGTGAATGACCAGGTTGTTCATGGAATTCCTTGTAGCAAACCACTAAATAATGGAGATATTATATCTGTTGATTGTGGGGTCATTAAAGATGGATACTATGGTGATCATGCTTATACTTTTAAAGTTGGGGAAGTTTCTGAAAAAATTGAAAAATTGTTGAATATTACTAAAGAGTCTCTGTATGTGGGTATAGAAAAAATGCAGGTTAATAATAGTGTTGGTGATATTGGTAATGCTATTCAATATTATATTGACCAACATGGTTATGGAATAGTAAGAGAATTAGTTGGCCATGGTTTAGGAAAAAATTTACATGAAGAACCAGAAATTCCAAATTATGGTAAATCAGGAACTGGTAAGATTTTAAAAAATGGCCTAGTTTTAGCAATTGAGCCTATGATAAATATGGGTACAGAAAAAATAAGCCTAGAAGATGATGGTTGGACTTTTGTAACTCAAGATGGACTGGTAAGTGCACACTTCGAACATAATATTGCTATAATAAACGGGGAACCTGAAATTCTATCTACCTTTGATTTTATATATGACGAACTTGGAATAGATTCTAATGAAGAAGCAGATTTTAAAAAAATTTTTGATTGATGAAGTATATTTTGAAATTCCTACCAAGGAAATTTTTAATAAAATACAGCTTTCTAATTACACCGATACTCAGGATAATATATCAAGGAAAAAAATATACCGATCCAATTGATGAAAGTAATTATTCGCGATTTCTATCATATGGGTATAAAAAAATTAGGAAGAATGCTTTATGTCCAGGTACTTTATCACTAGAAAGACATAGACTTTTATGGTTATATCTGGAGAAAGAAACCAATTTATTAAATTCAAATTTAAAAGTCTTACATGTTGCACCTGAACAAGTTTTTTATAAAAAATTTAAAAAATTAAAAAATTGGGACTACATAACTTTTGACTTAGATTCACCAATTGCGGATATAAAGGGAGATTTAACGTCTGTGGATTTTAAAGATGAATCCTTTGACTTGATTATTTGCAATCATGTTCTTGAACATATAGAGGATGATAAATCAGCATTAAATGAAATTTATAGAGTTTTAAAGTATAATGGTATATCGTTTTTACAGGTGCCTATAAACTTAAAAAGAGAAAACACATTTGAAGATCCATCAATAAAATCTAAAATTGAAAGAGAAGAGTTTTATGGACAATATGACCATGTCAGAGAATATGGTCTAGATTTTAAAGATAGAGTTGAGCAGGCAGGATTTAAAGTTGAAATGTTAAACTACTCATCAAAAATTTCTAAAGATCTAATTATAAAATATGGTTTATTGAAAAATGATTTAATACCAATTGGAAAAAAGTTACCTAGTAATTAAATCCCAACCATCAGACTTAATAGGTATAATCTGATCATCTATTGCTGTCAATATCAATACTTCTATATCTGCAATATTATTTATTATTTTAGCGGCTTCTATTGGGTCCATTAACATTAAACTAGTTGCCCAAGCATCTGCCTCAATACAAGAACTAGAAACTACTGAAGCACTTAATATATTATTTGTCATTGACTCACCGTTAATTGGGTTAACAATGTGAGCATATCTAGCACCAGTTTGAGAATCCACCCTAAATTTTCTATAGTTACCAGAAGTAGCTAATGACATTCCATCTAGTGAAATTTCTGAATAATAACTACTCAAATCAATAGGATTTTGGATCGCAACTTTCCATTTCTTGTTTTTTTCATTCTTACCCATAGTAATTAGTTCTCCCCCAACCTCAATTAGAAAATTCTCTGAGTTTATTTGCATCAATAAATCCTTAATTAAATCAACAGAGTATCCTTTTGCAATCGCATTAAAATCAATATAAACACCTTTTTTGGGTTTGACTATTCTATTTTGTTTGTCTAAGTATACTTTATCCAAACCTACATATTGCATAACACTATCAATTTTATATCTATTAATTGACTGCACATTAGTATTTGGGCCCATACCATATAGATTAACAATCGAACCAGCTGTAGGATCAAAATATCCATTAGAAAGTTTCCATATTTCTTGTGATTTTTTAAAAACTTCAATAAAATGACTGTCAACTTCAACTGGATTTTGAGAACGATTAACTCTAGATATAATTGAGCTAGTTCTATATGTTGACATTGAATTATTTACAACCTCAAAAATTGAATCAATACTTTGTTTAATTACACTGGAATTATACTCAGATTGAACTATCACTTTATAAGTAGTTCCAAGCGCATCACCCTGAATCCTTTTATAAAATGATGAATCAACATTACAACTAATGAGTAATAATGATAGAAAAGAAATTATTTTAAATAAAATGTTCATTAACCTCCGAAGTCATCAAACCTTACATTTTCAGGTGGGACACCAAAATCTTCAGCCATTTTATCAACCGCTTGATTCATTAATGGAGGTCCACAGAAATAAACCTCAATATCTTCGGGTGAATCATGCTCAGAAAGATAGTTATCAATTACTACTTGATGAATAAATCCTACAAAACCATCACCATCTCCCTCAAGGGAATCTTTAACTTTCCAATTATCCTCCTCAAGAGGTTCTGATAAAGCGATATAAAATTTAAAATTTGGATAATCCTTTTCTAGAGACCTGAAATGATCAACGTAAAAAAGCTCTCTTTTGGATCTCCCACCATACCAGAAAGTCACTTTTCTACCCGTCTTAATAGTTCGAAATAGTTCGTATAAATGAGATCTCATGGGTGCCATTCCAGCTCCTCCCCCAACATAAAGCATTTCTGCATCTGAGTCATTGATAAAGAATTCACCATAAGGTCCTGAAATTGTAACAGTGTCCCCCGGTTTTTTTGAAAAAATATAAGAGGAAGCAATACCAGGATTTACAGACATCCAATCATTTTTTTTACCATCCCATGGTGGGGTTGCAATTCTAACGTTTAACATTATCTCCCTTCCTTCAGCTGGATAAGATGCCATTGAATATGCTCTTTCAACAGTTTCATTGTTCTTCATATTCAAAGGCCATAGATTAAAATTATCCCATTCATGTTTGAATTTTTGTGGATCATCTGGATGTTCTTCAGGGTGAGATGTTATATCCATATCCTGATAATTAATATCACACTCTGGTATCTCAATTTGAATATATCCTCCAGCTTTATAATCCATTTCTTCAGGAATTTCAATTACAAACTCTTTGATAAACGATGCAACATTATAATTACTTTTGACCTTAGCTTCCCATTTTTTTATACCAAAAACTTCTTCAGGAACTTCAATTTTCATATCCTGCTTTACTTTAACTTGACATCCAAGTCTCCAACCTTCAGAAATTTCTTTTCTTGTAAAATGAGGTTCCTCTGTAGGTAATATATCACCACCTCCTTCAATTACCTGACATCTACACTGAACACAAGTTCCACCCCCACCACATGCAGATGGAAGAAAAATTTTATTATTCCCAAGAGTAGTTAATAAGGTGTCACCCGAGCTAACTTCAACATCTTTTTCACCATTTATTAAAAGTTTAACAGGACCAGATGGTAAAAGTCTCTCTTTTGCAACTAGTAGCATTGTAACTAAAATAAGAGTTATCACAAAAAGACCTACTGTACTTGCAATTATTACATTTATATCCATTATATTAAATTTTAATACCCATAAAACTCATAAAACCAAGAGCCATTAAACCAGTAATGATAAATGTTATTCCAAGACCTCTTAATGGATCTGGAATACTAGAATATGTAATTTTCTCTCTAATTGCAGCAATTGCAACTATTGCTAAATACCAACCAATTCCTGAACCAAAACCATAGACGGCAGACTCAAAAGTGTTTACAAAATCTTTTTGTTGCATAAAAAGTGAGCCTCCAAGTATTGCACAGTTAACGGCAATAAGTGGAAGAAATATTCCTAAACTTCCGTATAAAGTAGGAGAAACTTTTTCAACAATCATTTCAACTAATTGAACCATTGATGCTATAACAGCAATAAACATTATAAATGTTAAAAAAGATAAGTTTACATCTTGAAATTGAGGTCCTATCCATGTTAAGGCTCCTGGAGCTAAAAGATACTGGTCAATTAAATAATTAATAGGAACAGAGATTGTTAAAACAAAGATTACCGCTTTACCTAAACCATCAGCTGTTTTTACTGTCTTTGAAACTGCAAGGTATGAACACATACCAAGGAAATATGCAAATACCATATTCTCGATGAAAATACTTTTAATGAATAAATTAGCTAAATCTTCCATTTAATCACTCTCTATTAGTTTTCTGTTATAATATCTTTGGATCCATATGTAAACACCAACGACAATTAATGCCATAGGTGAAAGCAACATTAGTCCATTATCCTGATAACCTAAATCATAAATAAATTGAGGGATAACAGGCACTCCCCAAAGCTCTCCTGAACCAAATAATTCTCTAATAAAAGCAACAACAATTAAAATCCATCCATATCCAGCAGCATTTCCAACTCCATCTAAAAAAGATTTCCAGACTCCATTACCAAGTGCAAAAGCCTCAAATCTTCCCATTATTATACAATTAGTAATTATTAATCCAATAAAAATTGCTAATTGTTTGCTTACATCATAAGCATAAGCTTTTAAAAATTGATCAACAAGTGCAACAAGTGTTGCTACAACTAGTAGTTGTACAATAATTCTAATTCTTGTTGGAATAACATTTCTTAAAATAGAAACAATAACATTTCCAGCTGCCATTACAAAAATCACTGAAAGTGTCATAACAACTGCAGGCTCAAGTTTAACAGTAATAGCTAAAGCAGAACAGATACCTAAAACCTGAACTGTAATCGGATTATCATCATCTAGAGGATCAGTAAGTAATGCTCTATTCTTTTTTGAAAATAAAGGTTCTCTGTCTTTACTCATTAGTTAGGCTATTAAAATATGGTATATAATTTTCAATTCTTTCGATAATCATGTCAGATACTCCATCACCAGTAATTGTTGCTCCTGATATTGCGTCAATTTCGTTGTCCAGCTTGTCAGAGTTACCTGGATCATTATTTGTTTTTGTAAGATAAACTCCAACGAAGTTTCCCTCTGAGTCATTAATTTTTTCTTCATTAAAGCTATCTATAAACCAGTCCTCAGTTATTTCAGCACCAAGCCCGGCAGTTTCCGACTTATGATCAAAGGAAACACCTTTTATAGTATTAATATCATCTTTAAGAGCAATGTAACCCCATATTTCTGCCCATAAGCCAGCTCCCCTCAAGGGTATTACATAAAATTTTTGATCTTCAACATTAGCTATGTACAAAGGAAATCTTTGAACATCTTTATCTTTCTTAACTTCTATTGCAAGATTAATATTAAAAGCATTTACTTGATCGTCAACAGATCCATCAGACTTCAAAGAAAGCTCTTCTTTAACGTAGTCGCCATAGAGTGACTCTGATTCATCTCTACTAACATTGATTCCAACCGATGAGAGAATATTTTGCATCTTCTCTTTTTTTATGTTTGAATTCTGTAGATCCTTTAAAGATTCTGATGTAAACGATAATACTGATGCCACAGAAACAACCATGATAGCGGCAAAAATGTATGTATGTTTATTTGACTCTCTATTCATTATGAAGTAGTTAATTTAACACCTTGCCATCTTTTTCTTCTCATGCTTACATTAGATTCAATGACATAGTGGTCTATCAATGGTGCAAAAACATTCATTAATAAAATTGCAAGCATTACTCCTTCTGGATAGGCAGGATTAAATACTCTAATAAGTATACAGAATACTCCAACTAGAAATCCATATATCCATTTTCCTTTTGTTGTTTGAGCAGCTGAAACTGGGTCAGTAGCCATAAAAACAATACCAAAAGCAAAACCTCCAACTAAAAGTTGATTATACCATTCAAAACTCATCAAAGAGTTAGCACCCCAAAGATTAAACAAAATTCCAACTACGGAAGCTCCAATAACTCCACTTAACATAATTCTCCAACTACCTACACCTGTTAGAATTAAAATCATTGCTCCAATTAAGACAAAGAAAACAGAGGTCTCTGCAACTGAGCCTGGAATTGATCCCATAAACATTCCAAAAGATGAATATGCGACCTCTCCGTTGGCTGCAAGTGTTCCCAGAATTGTTTCTCCAGAAATTCCATCGACATTACTTGCTTCAGAAACCCATACTTTATCACCTGACATAAATGTAGGATATGCAAAAAATGCAAAGGCTCTTGCGGTAAGAGCAGGATTTAAAATATTCATTCCAGTTCCACCAAAAGCTTCTTTTGCAATTAATACTGCAAACACAACAGATATTGCAAGCATCCATAGAGGCATATCGATAGGCATTATCATAGGTATTAGAAGACCTGTCACAAGATATCCTTCATTAACTGGATGATTTCTATAAACTGCAAATGCAAATTCGATAGCTAGTCCAACAGCATAGGAAACAACTATCATTGGGAAAATTTTATAGGCACCGTGCAGAAGAGCGTCTAGAAATGTAAATTCAATATTAGTCTGAATAAAATATTGATAACCGGTGTTATACATCCCATAAAATAATGCTGGTACAAGGGCAATTATAACTGTTATCATTGTTCTTTTTAAATCAACACCATCACGAATATGAGACCCTTTAGAGGTAGTATGATTAGGAACAAAAAGCATTGTTTCAAATGCATTAAATGCCGGGTATAATTTTTCTAATTTACCTCCCTCAGTAAAAGGTTTTTTTAGCACATCTACTTGTTTTCTGATAAAATCCATTAACCAACTTCTTTTAACATAATTTGAATTCCACTTTTTACTATTTCTTGTGCTTCAATTTTTGAAGTACAAGAAAAATCAACTAAACCAAAATCTTCGGGGACAACTTCATAGATACCCAGAGATTCCATTTTTTCAATATCTCCTCTCATACACGCTTTAATTAATTGCATAGGGAATATGTCCATTGGAAAATATTTTTCCATTTCTCCCGTAACAACTATTGCTCTTTCTTCACCGTTTAGGTTTGTATTTACTTTCTTTTCACCTCCTAACAACCATGAAAATGAAGTTTTTGAAAAACTAGGAACTGAATTATACATAAACGGAAGCCATCCTAGCATTCTAAAATGGTTACCTTCCTTAATTACACTTAGAGTATTATTATAGAATCCTATAAAATCTGAATATTGAACTTTAGATCCCGATAGAGGATCACCATTTATGAATCTATAATCTTCTGTATTAGAAAATTCTTTTGAGTCAACTAGCGAAGAAATAGAGGATCCTATTAAAGTATCAAAATACTTAGGAGATTTCAAAGAGTCCCCGGATACAGCAACAGTTCTTTTGGGACTAAAAATTCCTGTCTTAAAAAAAGATCCAATATTCGCGAGATCCTCTGGTTTAATTACCCATACTATTTCACCAGAGTTTAGTGGATCGATTCTATTGATCTGAAAACTTTCATTCCCTGAAGGGTGTGCACCTTTAATTTTATATATGTCTACATTCTTTAGACTAGTAAAATCACTTTCACAATTGTAAGAAACTGAAAGGTTTATTGGTTTACCAATCAATCGACTCATCAAATCAACACCAGTCTGGAATTCATTCATTCTATTTTTTAAAATAAAAGCATAGTCTGCTGAATACGGAGCTGTAGAATGAGTTGAAACAAAGATTGATTTTGGAAGTCTGTTTGGTCTTGCAATTATATTGTATGGTCTCTGTCTTATGAAAGCAAGCGATCCTGATTCGATAAGTAGTTCTAAAATTTTATCCTTACCAATATTCGATAGAGCTGGTATTTTAAAATTAACAGTACTATCACCTTCACTCTTAATTATTATGTTTAGGATTTTTCTTTTAGCCCCTCTTACTATCTCAACAATTTTACCACTTACCGGAGAAGCTATTTTTATTGAATCATCATTTTTATCATGAAAAACTGGTTGACCTTTAGAAACTTTTTCTCCTTCCTTGACAAGCATACGCGGGATTAAACCAAAGAAATCATCAGGATTAAGAGCATAATTAAGGCTCTTTTTAGCAACTTCAAGTTCCATTGAAGCAAGTCCTTTAAGATTTAGGTCGGCACCGTTTTTAATGCTTATGTCTGTAGACATCAATTATTAATAATTTATGTCGCAAATTTAATAATAACACATCAAGAAAAAAAAGTATTTTTATTAAAATTATTATCAATTTAAACTAATTTAGATAATCAAAAATTATGATATGAATAACTCTATAGTTAACGTTCCAACTCCAGTAAATGAACCTATTAAGAATTACAAGCCAAATAGCCCAGAGAAAGAATCAGTTTTAGCAACATATAAAACTCTCAAGGATTCAACTACTAATGTTAAAATGTGGATTGGAGGGAAGTTTATTGAAAGTTCAAAAACATCAAACATGTCTCCTCCTCATGATCATAAACATATACTTGGTAAATATTATTTAGCAGAAAAAAAACATGTTGAGATGGCTATAGAATCTGCTCTAGATGCAAAAGAAAAATGGGCTGGTATGAGATGGGAAGAAAGAGCAGCAATATTTCTAAAAGCTGCAGAACTTGTTGCAGGTCCATATAGAGATAGAATAAATGCCGCAACTATGCTAGCTCAGTCAAAAACAATATTTCAAGCTGAAATTGATGCTGCATGCGAATTAGTTGACTTTCTAAACTTTAATGTTTACAGTATGCAACATATATATAGCCAACAACCAAAATCAGACTCAGGAGTATGGAATAGATTAGGATACAGACCACTAGAAGGGTTTGTGTATGCTGTAACGCCTTTCAATTTTACTGCTATTTCTGGTAATCTTCCAGGTAGTGCAGCAATGATGGGAAATACTGTTGTATGGAAACCTAGTGATCACCAGATATTCTCAGCTAAGATAGTTATAGATGTATTTAGAGAAGCTGGCCTTCCTGACGGAGTAATTAATGCAGTTTATGGTGACCCTGAAATGATTACTAATACCATTCTTGAATCAAGACATTTTGCAGGTATTCATTTCACCGGATCTACTTCAGTTTTCAAAGGTTTATGGAAAAAGATAGGTGGTAATATTGAAAACTATAATTCTTATCCAAGAATTGTTGGTGAAACAGGGGGGAAAGATTTTATTATTGGTCATAAATCTGCAGATATGGATGAGTTTGTTACTGCTGTAATAAGAGGAGCATTTGAATTTCAAGGCCAGAAGTGTTCAGCAGCATCAAGAGTTTATGTTCCTTCTTCAAAGTCTAAAGAATTTTTTAAGAAGTTAAAAAGTGAGATTGCAAATATTAAAATGGGTAGCCCAGAGGATTTTAAAAATTTTATGACTGCTGTAATTCATGAAGCATCTTTTGATAAACTTGTTAAGGCTATTGAAAATGCAAAATCTGATAAAGATGCTGAGGTAATTATTGGAGGTGGCTATGATAAATCAAAAGGATATTTTATAGAACCAACGGTAATTAAAACCTCAAATTCAAAATACTATTCTATGGAGACAGAATTATTTGGGCCAGTAGTTACAATTTATGTCTATGATGATAATAAATGGGATGAAACATTAAAAATTGTTGATAAAACTTCTGAATATGCATTAACTGGTGCAGTTTTTTGTGAGGATAGATACATACTAAGTGATGCTGTGAATAAATTAAAAAATTGTGCTGGTAATTTCTACATAAATGATAAATGTACCGGAGCAGTTGTTGGACAACAGCCGTTTGGTGGAGCTCGAGGATCAGGCACAAATGATAAAGCAGGATCCTATCTAAATCTTTTGAGATGGGTCTCACCTAGATTAATTAAAGAGGTTTTTGTTCCACCCAAAGACTTCAAATATCCTTTTATGGGTTAATTGATTATTTCAATTTTATTGATGTAGACATTATTTAAAGGCCAATCTCTCTCATCAGTTGGAAGATTAGCAATTGTATCAACAATCTGCATTCCATTTGTAACAGTTCCAAAAATTGTATAATTTCCATCTAGATGATGAGCACCATCTTTTTTTTGAACTATAAAAAATTCATAAGGTGATGCCATTTTATATGGATTATCAATTGAGCTGCTTGGCATACTCACCATTCCTCTTTTGTGAGTATGTCCCTTATTAAAATCATTGGGCAAAAGGTACTTACCAATCTTTTGTCTTTTTGAAGTAGTCTTTATATTATCACTATTTCCTCCTTGTATTACAAAGTCATTAACTACTCTATAAAACTGAGTGCCGTCAAAATAGTTGTTTTTAGTTAAATAAATAAAATTTGATCTATGATAAGGTGTGTTTGAAAACAATAAAATATCTATATCACCATAGTTAGTGTATATTCTTACCTGATTCTCTTTGTTGTTTTTTTCATATTCAAAAAGAAAATTAATTACATTATCATCTGTTAATTTGAACTCTTGTTTAATCTCTTGATTTAAAATCTCTTCATCTAGATTCAAAATCTCTTCACCTTGTTCAATGCTTCTAGTTTCATAAGTCTTACTTGCTTTAGTATTGCAACCAATAAGAATTATTGTAGATAATGAGATAAGGAGATGACTAACTGAATTCATTGTTATTCTATTTAATTAGTGCAAGGGATAAAGACTATCTTCTTTGTTTTAAAAAAATCATTTGAAAAAAAATCTGATATTTCAAATATCTTGTAATTATTGAAATTCTTTAGTTCATCTTCCAAGTCTCCACCTTTAAGAGAAATTATTCCATTAGGTATATTATTTTTTGATTTTAATTTAATATTCTTGTTAACCATTGAATAAAATCCATCCATTTTAGATACGGCTCTTGAAATTACAAAATCATACTTTAGGTTATGATTTTCAGCTCTTTCATTGACAGTTTTTACATTGGTTAGAGACAAGTGTTTAGATATATCTTCTACTACTTTAATTTTTTTTGAAATGCTATCTAATAATGTAAAATTTACATTTGGAAAAATAATAGCCAGCGGTATACCTGGAAGCCCTCCTCCTGTTCCAACATCAAGAACATCTGTACCGTCAATGAATTCATGGATCTTAGCAATTGAAAGAGAATGAAGGATATGATTTACATATAGATTATCAATATCTCTTCGAGATATAAGGTTAACTTTTGAATTCCAACTTTTATATAATTGGATTAAACTATTAAATTTTTTAAGCTGATCCTGAGATATCTTAGAAAAGTGTTTATCGAAATCAATCAAGTTAATAGATCTTTAATTCTGCTAATAGCCTCTTTTATTTGTTCACGTGATGCGGAATATGAAATCCTTATACAATTGGCGTATCCAAAGGCATCTCCAGGGACAGTTGCTACATGAGCTTTTTCAAGAATTAGCATTGATAAATCATTAGCATTATTAACTAAATGCCCATCAAAGGTCTTTCCAAAAAGTTGAGAGACTTCTGGAAAAATATAAAAAGCTCCAGAAGGAGGCTGTTTGACATGTAAACCATTAATTTGATTTACAAGATCGATAATTAAATCTCGTCTAATTTTAAATTCATCGACCATATATTTTATTCTATCTGGCGACTCTTCTAATGCTGTAATAGCAGCTCTTTGGGCAATACAATTTGCACCACTGGTAATCTGGCCTTGCATTTTATTACATGCCTTAGCCAGAATCTTTGGAGCTCCAAGGTAACCTATTCTCCATCCCGTCATTGCAAAGGCTTTAGATATCCCATTTACTGTAACTGTCCTTTCATACATTCCAGGCAGAGATGCAAAACTTACACTTTTAACTCCATAATTTATATGTTCATAAATTTCATCTGAAACAACTATTATCTTAGGATACTTCATAAGCACTTTTGAAAATTCCAGATACTCCTCCTTTGTAAATACAGAACCACTAGGGTTATTAGGAGAGTTAAGCATTACCATTTTAGTTTTATCAGTGATAGCTGATTCGAGCTGTGCTGATGTAACCTTGTAGTTAGCATTCTCATCAGGATGAACAAAAACTGGAATTCCATCTGCTAGAGAGACCATTGCACTATAACTTACCCAATAAGGAGTAGGAATGACTACTTCATCACCTTTATTTATTAACGACATACACACATTTGCAATTGATTGTTTTGCTCCAGTAGAAACTACAATCTGATCTGAATTATAATCTAAGTTATTGTCTCTTTTAAACTTTTTACAAATTGCTTTTTTTAAATCCAAGAATCCGTCAACTGGAGAATATTTATGATAATTTTCATTAATAGCATTTACAGCAGCCTCTTTAATATAATCAGGGATATCAAAGTCTGGTTCACCAGCACTTAAGGTAATAACATCAACTCCTTGATTTTTTAAATCATGGGCTTTTGCAGTCATTGCTACGGTTTGAGAAATTGGTAAAGAATTAATTTTATCTGACAACATTTTTATAAATTATTTATTTAGTATTTTTTTTTGGTTATTGATTGACTCTTGGTGAATTGCTTTGAAAATTCTTAAAATAAATTCTTCACTTAAACCATGGTCTTCGCCATCTAGAATCATCTTACCTAAAATTTCATTCCATCTTTTATTTTGAAGAATAGCTACGTTATTTTCAGACTTTAGTTTTCCAATACCTTTAGCAACTTCCATTCTCTTTCCAAGAGTTGTCAATAAATTTTGATCAGCTGCATCAATTTGTGACCTTAAGTTATTAAGCTTATTCTGGTAATCTTCCCCTTGCGATGTTTTATCTCTAATTTTAAGGTCTCTCATTATTTCAATTAGTCTTTCTGGAGTTACTTGTTGCGCTGCATCACTCCAAGCATTATCTGGGTCCCAATGAGATTCAATCATTAATCCATCATAATTTAAGTCAAGTGAAGTTTGACTTAAATCAAAAATTAAGTCTCTTCTTCCTGCTATATGAGAGGGGTCACATATTAGTGGAATATCTGGGAAATTATTTTGAAATTCAACAGCGATTTGCCATTCAGGATTATTCCTATATTTTGATTTATCATAAGATGAAAAACCTCTATGAATTACTCCAATATTTTTTATATCAGCGGAATATATCCTCTCAACTCCACCCATCCATAATGACAAGTCAGGATTTACTGGGTTTTTAATTAAAACTATTTTATCTGTTCCTTTAAGTGCATCTGCAATTTCTTGAACAATAAATGGGCTAACAGTTGATCGAGCTCCTATCCATAATATATCTACATCATGCTCTAGTGCAAGATCAACATGAACGGAATTAGCAACTTCTGTTGCTAACATGAGTCCTGTTTCTTTTTTAACTTTTTGAAGCCACTTCAAGCCAATAGCTCCAACCCCTTCAAACATTCCAGGTCTAGTTCTTGGCTTCCAAATTCCAGCACGATATGCAGTTACGTCACTATCTTTTAATTCATGTGCAATTTTTAAGACTTGTTCTTCAGTCTCAGCACTACATGGACCAGCTATAACAAGAGGGTGATCAAGATTCATTTGATCAAGCCAGTTACGATATTCTTTTTTATTTTCCATAATTATTTATTTAATTCCTTTTAATATGTTCTTAATTTCATTGATTCTCTTCATTTCATTATTAAGGGTCTTTTGATCACTGACCTCAATTAATTTTTTAAAATTATTAATATTTGAGATGTATTCATCAAGAGACTCAATAATATTTTTTTTATTCTCAACAAAGATTGAAGACCACATTTCAGGTGAGCTCTTTGCTAGTCTTACCGTTGATTCAAATCCACTACCTGCCATATTATATATAGCATGTTCATCATCTTCTTTGTCCATGACTGTCTTACCTAACATAAAAGATGAAATATGTGAAAGATGAGATACATAGGCAATATGTTTATCGTGTTCTTTTGAATTCATCGTTTTGATACTCATCCCCAATGATTTAATGATTTTTTTTGCATCTAATAATAAATTGGGATCAGTTTTTTCAGTATCACATAGAATCATAACCTTATCATTAAATAAGTCTTTTTTTGCTGAATTGGGTCCGGAAAACTCGGTTCCAGCAATTGGATGAGCAGCTAAATAATTCTTTCTGTTTTGATTATTCTCAACTGAATTACAGATTTGAAATTTTGTAGAACCTAGATCAATTATTAGTGTCTTATCAGATGTTTTATTCAAGTAGTCAGAAAGTTGATTTTTTATTGAATCAACAGGTATTGCAAGAAATATAAAATCTAATTCAGATATAAATTCTACTACAAATTTTACATCAATAATTTTATTTTTTAAACAATAACTAAATGATTTATAATCTATGTCATATCCATAGACAGTAATATTATCATATAAATCTTTCAATTTTAATCCAATCGATCCACCTATTAATCCTAAACCTACTATACCAACTTTCATAATTTTTGATCTTTATATTCTCCTAGTATTTTAAACTCTTGAGCCATTAATTCAATAATTTTGATTGCTTTTTGATAATTTTCAATTGAATCAAAAGTAATGTCAACAAAGAATGCATATTTACCAGGTGTTTTAATAACTGGTAGAGATTGAATTTTTGTAAGATTCAATTTACAATCACTCATCATATTTAATATTGATGCTAGACTCCCTCTTTTATGATCAAGGATAAACTTAAGAGCAGCTTTATTAAAATTTGATATATTTTTCTTATTCTTTTCAACTATGACAAATCTTGTCATATTATTCTTAATTGTTTGAATGGAGGAATTCAAAATCTCTAAATCATATATCTCAGCAGCTTCTTTACTAGCTATTGCTCCAACTCCATAAATTTGATTTTCACTGATTTTTTTTGCAAACAAAGCTGTATCCACGCTTTCAATTAGCTTTATATTTGGATATTTAGTAAAAAATTTTGTGCACTGAAGTAATGCCATTGGATGAGAATGAACTTCACTTATGTTATTAATACTTTGACCAGAAAGACACATTAGATTATGATCTATACTAAGGCTATATTCACCAGTAATAGACAAATTATATTCATCAATTAAGGCATAATTAGGAAGTATTGAACCAGCTATAGAGTTCTCAATAGCCATCACACCATAATCAGAATCTTCATCAATAACAGACTTAACAAGTTTATCGAAAGTTGAACACTCATTTAATTCGAATGAACTAAAGCACTCAGCTGTCACCTTATGGTGAAATGATCCTTTAATTCCTTGAATAGATATTTTCATATAAAAAAAAAGTCCTGATTTGACAGGACTATAATATTTCTAATTTTTTATTACATAGTTATCCTGCCTTCTGGTCTAAGAAGTAGAAATAATAGTAAAAATTAAAATTGTTGTTCATAATATACAAAAGTATAATAGGTATCAATAAAAACAAACTTTTTATCCTATTTTTTGACTAAAGACCCATTGAGATAAATTGAGTGCTCTATTAAAGTTGACTTCTCAAGGTTTTTAGAAACTGAACAATATTTGTCAAAGCTTAAAGCTGCAGCACGTATAATTTTATCACTTGGAATATTACCTTCAATATATAATTTAACATGTATTCTTTTCCAGGGTTTACCTGGTGTAGACTCTCTTTCCCCTTCTACCTCCATTTTATATGAATCTGGATCTAGTTTTTGTTTTTCTAATATTGATATAACATCTATACTACTACATCCAGCTACTCCCATTAATAATAACTCCATTGGACTTGCCCCTTGGACATTATAATCTGGAGAATATTTTCGATCTAGTAAAACCTTGTGTCCATTTTCATTTGAAAGTTCAAATAAATACTTGTCATTAATTCTGTCTAAATAAATTGCCATTATTTTAAAATTTTAATAAAGATATCTGAAATTTGTTTTGTTTCAATTAAAAAAGCATCATGACCATGAATTGATTCAATAATATGGTTTTCAATTTTTACATCTTGTTTTTTTAGCCTTGAGGTAGTAATTTTATCTTCATCATGTAAAAAGAAAATATCTGAGTCTACCGATATTATATGAATTTCAGATTTTGATGGTTTTATCATAGACTCTAAACTTAAATCATCTCTTGTAATATCTGCAGATCTTAAAAGATTATTTAAGAATTTATAAGAATTAAGACTAAATCTTTGATTAAGTTTTACCGCATGGTGATCAAGCCATGATTCAACATTATATATTTCTTTTTCAATATTCTTTGATCTTGAGAATCTTTGATTAAGAGACTCAGGTGTTCTATAAAATAACATTGCATGAATTCTAGCATCTCCAATAGGATCACTTGAGTTTTTTAGAATTCTATCCTGCAAAAAGGTATTAGCTATCAACCAGTCATTTGCTTTCCAATCAGAAGCAACAGGAATAATCTTATCTGCAATATCGTTCTTGATAGCTGCCATTTCCCATGTTAGACATCCTCCTATAGATCCACCTATTATTGCATATAGTTTAGAAATTTTTAATTTATCCAAAACTTTAATAAAGAGATGTGCAATATCCCCTAAATTTAATTTAATTCCATAATCAAAGTTATTTTCATTAAATCCATTTCCTGGTATATTAATACATAATACAGTGTATTTATTTAAATCAATTGCTTTTTGAAAACCTACAATCTCACTCCACCATCCATCTTTCCCACAGACAAGTGAATTCCCAGTTAACGCATGATTAATAAGAATAATAGGAGCAGTGCCTAATTTATTTCCAAAAAACTGATAGGTTAATTGAAAACTTTGAGTTTTATCCCCTGATGAGAGTTCAAAGTTTTCAATTACTATCTTTTTTAATTCATCTTTCAATATTTACACAGATTTGATTGCATTTTTCAAGTCATCAATCAAGTCATCTGGATCTTCAAGACCAATACTCAATCGAACTAAGTCAGAAGTTACTCCTGTTGACTTTTGTTGCTCATCGTTTAACTGTTGATGTGTAGTACTTGAGGGGTGAATAATTAAAGACTTAGAATCTCCAAAATTGGCAAGTAAAGAAAATATTTTAGTACTATCAGTTAATTTTTTTGCAGAATCAAATCCACCTTTTAATCCAAATGTTACAATTCCACTTTGACCATCTTTCAAATATTTTTGAGATAAGTCATAATATTTTGAGGACTTAAGACCAGGGTAATTGACCCAAGCAACTTGACTTTGTTTCTCTAACCACTCTGCAACCTTTAGTGCATTCTTAGAATGTTGTTTAATTCTAACGGATAAGGTCTCTAATCCCTGTATTGTTTGAAAACAATTGAAGGGACTTGGAGCACTTCCAAGATCTCTCAAACCTTCAATCCTAACCTTAGCAATAAAGGCTGCTGGACCTAATACATCATGGTAAACTAACCCATGATATCCTGCGGATGGTTCTGTAAATTCATCAAATAATCCACTACTCCAGTCAAAATTACCAGCATCAATTATTATTCCCCCAATTGAGGTTCCATTACCTGTAATATATTTAGTAGTAGAATGAATAACAATATCAGCTCCGTAATTTATAGGTTTTAACAAATATGGAGTAGCGACCGTATTATCTACAATTAGAGGCAACTTAGCTTTTTTTGCAATTTTTGAAATTGATTCAATATCTAATACATCTAACTTTGGATTTCCCATACTTTCAATATAAATAGCTCTAGTATTTTCATTAATTGCCTTAGAAAAACTATCAACCTTGTTAGGATCAACAAAAGTTGTTGTTATTCCATATCTAGGTAATGTTACATTAAACAAGTTATATGTCCCGCCATAAAGGCTATTTGAAGATACAATATGATCACCTGTCTTTAAAAGTGTCAATAATGTCGTAGCTAAAGCTGCTGAACCAGATGATGTAGCAACCGCAGCTAAACCTCCCTCTAAAGATGCTAACCTTTGCTCAAGGACATCTGCTGTGGGATTATTAAGTCTTGTATATATATACCCAGGTTCAGCAAGTGAAAATAATTTTGCTGCATGGTCAGTATCATCAAAAACATATGATGTTGTTTGATATATTGGAACTGCTCTAGTTCCCTCTGTTTTTGTTGTGTTATGCCCAGCATGTAAGGCTAGGGTTTGATCATTTTGACTCATAATTTAAGTGTTTTAATTAATTGATTTACATACTCTAATTTTTCCCAAGGGAATAGTTCAACCTCAATTTTTTTAACTCCAGAGTATTTAGAATTAAATGTCTTGGTTTTTTTTTCAGATTTTCTACCCATATGACCATATGATGCAGTCTCAATATATATAGGGTCTCTAAGTTTGAATCTTGATTCTATCGAGTGAGGTTTTAAATCAAACATTTCGTTTACTATTTCCGATAGTTCATAATCTGAAGTTTTAACTTTAGACTTTCCACAAGTGTCTATATTGAGTGATACCGGTTCAGCAACTCCAATAGCATAGCCAAGTTGGATTAAAATTTCATCAGATACTCCAGCTTTTACAAGATTTTTTGAAATATGTCTAGCTGCATATGCTGCACTTCTGTCAACTTTACTTGGATCTTTTCCGCTAAAAGCACCTCCTCCATGAGCTCCTCTACCTCCGTATGTGTCAATTATAATTTTTCGACCAGTCAAACCAGTATCACCATGTGGACCACCAATGACAAATTTTCCTGTTGGATTTACATAGAATTTAATATTATTATTAAATAATTTTTGAATTTCAGGTGAATATGTATCTCTTACTATTGGGATTAAAATTTCAATTATATCTTCCCTAATTTTATTTAACATTTTCTCATCATTAATATCGAATTCATCATGTTGAGTTGAAACAACAATTGTATCTATTCTTAACGGCATATCATTATCATCATACTCAATAGTTACCTGAGATTTTGAATCTGGCCTTAAATATGGAATTTCCTTAGACCTTCTAAGTTTTGAAAGCTCCAGTAAAAGTCTATTTGCAATGTCCAAAGTTAGAGGAATTGAATTTTCAGTTTCATTACATGCATAACCAAACATTATTCCTTGATCACCTGCTCCTTGTTCTTCTTTTATTTTTCTTTCTACTCCTCTAAGAATGTCATCTGATTGCTCATGAATTAAAGACATTACAGCACATGATTCTCCAGAAAACTTATATAGATCATTGTTATAACCAATATCCTTTATTACATTTCTAGCTATATCTTGAACATCTATATAAGTATTACTTGTTACTTCCCCAGATAGTATAACTTGACCAGTTGTTACAAGAGTTTCGCAAGCTACTTTACTATTAGGGTCAAATGCTAGAAAGTTATCTAGTATACCATCACTAATTTGATCCGATACTTTATCTGGATGTCCTTCACTAACTGATTCGGACGTAAATAAATACGACATAGATTTAAATTAATGAAAAAAAATGAGTGATTGCAAGTAAAAAGAATTACTGCTTTAGCAATTTTTTTTAGAGGTTGCAATCAGTCAAATCCTTCCTCTGTTAGATACAAAAGTAAATAAAAAAAAATTATTTCAAATTATTCTTCTTTTTTCTTTAAAAAAAACCTGTTATTTTGCTTAAATTATGAGAATAGCAATTGCAGGAAATATAGGATCAGGAAAAACAAGTCTTACAAAACAACTTTCTAAAAGCTTAAAATACAAGCCATACTATGAAGATGTCATTGCAAATCCATATCTAGATGATTTCTACAATCATATGGAAAGATGGTCATTCAATCTTCAAATATATTTTTTAAATAGCAGGTTTAAGCAGCTAGTTACAATTGATAAAAGTAAAGAGAATGTTATTCAAGATAGAACTATATATGAAGATGCTTTTATTTTTGCACCTAACCTGAATTCCATGGGATTAATGCCACAAAGAGATTATGAAAATTATCTATCTCTTTTTGATACTATGCTTGATTTAGTAAAGCCACCTGACTTACTAGTTTACCTTCAGAGTAGTATACCAAATCTTGTAAATAAAATTCACAAGAGAGGAAGAGATTATGAAAAGACTATTAGCATTGAATACCTAAGTAGGCTTAATGAGAGATATGAAGCTTGGGTTACAAATTATGACAGTGGTAAAATTCTTAAAATTAATGTTGATGATCTTGATTTTGTTGAAAATAAATCTGATTATGAAACTATATTAAATCTAATTAAAAAAGAACTTTAATTTCATCTTTCTTAATATTTTGGCCCACCATTTTTATCATTGTATTATATTTGAAAAAAATTTAAAAAATGGACTACACATATCTTATCCCAATAGCTGGAATTATAGCGTTAATATTTGTTTTTATTAAAAACGCATCAGTTTCAAAAAAAGAAGTTGGAAACACAAAAATGGCAAAAATTGCAAAAAATATTGCAGATGGAGCTATGGCATTTTTGAAGGCTGAATATAAAATATTATCAATTTTTGTAATTATTACAGCTATTTTACTTGCATTTAAAGGTATTAATGAAGGAAGCAGTTGGTTAGTGGCTGTTTCATTTGTTGTTGGAGCACTTTGTTCAGGTCTTGCAGGTTTTATTGGAATGCAAGTTGCAACCAAAGCTAATGTTAGAACAACCAATGCTGCTCAAGACTCTCTTGGAAAAGCACTTGAAATTGCATTTTCTGGTGGATCAGTAATGGGAATGGGTGTTGTAGGATTAGGAGTTCTTGGAGTTGGATCTTTATTTATAATTTACAAACCAATGTTTACAGATATTAATACTGTTATACAAGTTTTATCTGGATTTTCGTTAGGTGCATCATCAATTGCATTATTTGCTAGAGTTGGTGGTGGTATATACACTAAGGCTGCAGATGTTGGTGCTGATTTAGTAGGAAAAGTTGAGGCAGGTATTCCTGAGGATCATCCTCTGAATCCTGCTACAATTGCAGATAATGTTGGAGATAATGTTGGAGATGTAGCTGGAATGGGAGCAGATTTATTTGAATCATTTGTAGGCTCTATAATTGGAGCCATGGTTTTAGGTGCTGCTTTTGTTGGTTTAAATGAATTTTCTGGTATTGAAATTAACGCAGTATTACTTCCTTTATATATTGCTGCCTCCGGAATTATAATGTCAATAATTGGTACTTTCTTTGTTAGAGTTAAAGAGGGAGGAGACCCACATACAGCTTTAAATACAGGTGAGTTTTTATCTGCCGGATTGATGATTGCTGTTACATATTTCTTAATTCAAAGTTTACTGCCTGAATCATGGATCTTCAATGATATTGTATTTACTTCAAATGGAGTTTTTTATGCAACAATAAGTGGTTTGATTGCAGGACTCGCAGTCGGTAAAGTAACTGAATATTATACTGCTACAGGAAAAAAACCTGTGCTTTCAATTGTTGAGCAATCTGAAACTGGTGCTGCTACAACAATTATAGCTGGACTAGGAGTTGGTATGATTTCAACTGCATTACCTATAATATTTATATGTGCTGCAATTCTTATCTCATTCCATTTTGCAGGTTTATACGGTATTGCTATTGCAGCAGTTGGAATGCTTGCTAATACTGGAATTCAATTAGCTGTTGATGCATATGGTCCAATATCAGATAATGCAGGTGGGATTGCGGAAATGGCAGATTTAGATCCTGTTGTAAGAGAAAGGACTGATAAACTTGATGCGGTTGGAAATACAACTGCAGCTATTGGAAAGGGTTTTGCAATTGCGTCAGCTGCACTAACAGCTTTAGCTTTATTTGCAGCATTTATGCAAACAGCTCAAATTACTTCAATAGATATATCAAAACCAATAGTAATGAGTGGGTTACTTCTCGGTGCAATGTTACCTTTTATTTTCTCTGCTCTTTCAATGAAAGCTGTTGGAAAAGCTGCAATGAGTATGATTGAGGAAGTTAGAAGACAGTTCAGAGATCTTCCAAAACTTAAAGCAGCTCTTGAGATTATGAGAAAATATGACTCAGATCTTTCAAAAGCAACTAAAGAAGATTTAAAAATTTTTAATGATGCAGATGGAGTTGCAGAATATAGCAAATGTGTTGAAATATCAACACAAGCTGCCCTAAGAGAAATGGTGTTGCCTGGATTAATGGCTATTACTGTTCCCGTTATAATCGGTTTTGTAGGAGGTGCTGAAATGCTAGGAGGACTTTTAGCTGGAGTTACTTCATGTGGAGTTTTAATGGCAATTTTTCAATCAAATGCAGGAGGTGCTTGGGACAATGCAAAAAAAATGATTGAAGAACAAGGTAAGAAAGGAACTGAAGCACACAAAGCTGCAGTTGTTGGTGACACAGTAGGTGATCCATTTAAGGATACATCAGGACCATCACTAAACATTCTTCTTAAGTTAATTGCAGTTGTTGCTCTAGTTATCGCTCCTTTATTGGTAGGTTAAATATAAAGTACCTTTTTAACAGCTTTGATTACCTCTTCGCTATTTGGTAGCCATTCTTCCAATAAAACTGGTGAATATGGAGTCGGTGTGTCTGCATTATTAACCTTTTCTACAGGAGCATCCAGGAAATCAAAAATCTCATTCTGAACTTTATGTGAGATGTCGGTCGAAATATTTCCAAATGGCCAAGCCTCTTCAAGTATAACTAATCGATTAGTTTTTTTTACAGAATCAAGGACTGTTTTATAGTCAATTGGTCTGAGCGTTCTTAGATCAATGATCTCACACTCAATTCCATCTTTTTCTAAAATTTCAGCTGCTTTATAAGCTTCCTTTATAATTTTACCAAATGACACTACTGTAACATCTTTTCCTTTTCGTTTTATATCAGCAACTCCTATCGGAAGTGTATATTCGCCTTCAGGAATTTCACCCTTATCTCCATACATCTGTTCTGATTCCATAAAAATTACTGGATCATCATCTCTAATTGCAGATTTTAATAATCCCTTTGCATCATATGGGTTTGAAGGAACAATTACTTTTAGTCCAGGACAATTTGCAAACCAACTTTCGAATGCTTGAGAATGAGTAGCCCCCAGTTGACCAGCAGAAGCAGTTGGACCTCTAAATACAATTGGACAAGGAAACTGACCACCTGACATTTGTCTAATCTTTGCAGCATTATTAATTATTTGATCTATTCCAACTAAAGAAAAATTAAATGTCATAAATTCTATTATCGGCCTAGCTCCAACCATGGTTGAACCTACTCCTACTCCAGAAAATCCTGCTTCCGAAATTGGTGTATCTATTACTCTCAGTTCTCCAAACTCATCAAGCATTCCTTTTGATGCTTTATATGCTCCATTATATTCAGCAACTTCCTCCCCCATTAAATAAATACTTTTATCTCTTCTCATCTCCTCTGACATAGCTTCACAAATTGCTTCTCTAAACTGGATCGTCTTCATAATTAAAATTTTATGCAAATTTAATCATAAAAAAAATATTTCCTGTAGTGCTCTTATGAGATTTAAATTTTATTTAATTAATTTGTGGAATTATAATTTTACATGGAATTGGTAGAGTTAAAAATTCAGGGAATATCATATAGTGATAATACTTCAGGAGCTTTTGCTCTAATCTTAGATGAGATAAATGGCAGTAGGAAGTTACCTATAGTAATTGGAGGCTTTGAGGCGCAGGCAATTGCTATTGCTCTAGAAAAGAAAATCAAGACTTCAAGACCCTTGACTCATGAATTATTTCAAAAATTTGCTGATAATTTTGATATAAAGCTAAATCACATAATAATTTACAAATTGGTTGATGGTGTTTTTCACTCAAATATCTTTTGTGAAAAAGACAATAAAATTATTAAGATAGATTCTAGAACATCTGATGCAATCGTTTTAGCATTAAGATTTAATGCCTCTATTTTTGTTAAAAAAGAAATTTTAGATGATGCTGGATTTGAAGACAATGAAAAATATATCAATGAAATTAATCTTACTGATAATAAATTTTTTAAAACTGAAAAATCTGAAAAAAAGGTTTATAATTCTAAAGACATAAAAAAAATATCAACAAACAAAATAAAAAAAATGCTTCAAAAAAGTTTAGAGAATGAAGAATATGAAATGGCAGCAAAATTAAGAGATGAATTAAATTTTAGAAAAGTGTAAAATGAAACAATATATAAACTTACTTAAGCATATAAGTGATAATGGTGTTATAAGAAAAGATAGAACAGGTACTGGCACTATAAGTATTTTTGGACATCAAATGAGATTCAATCTTCAAGATGGGTTTCCATTGGTAACTACTAAGAAATTACATTTAAGGTCTATAATTCACGAACTAATTTGGTTTATTAATGGTGAAACAAATATTAAATATCTTAAGGATAACGGAGTTACAATATGGGATGAATGGGCTGATAATAATGGTGATTTAGGTCCAATATACGGCCACCAATGGAGAAATTGGAACAGCGATGGAATAGATCAACTTAAAGAAGTAATAGACTCATTAAAAATAAATCCGTCAAGTAGAAGAATGATTGTAACTGCTTGGAATCCAAATATTATTCCTGATAGTAAAAAATCTTTTAGTGAAAATGTTCAGAATGGAAAGGCAGCCTTACCTCCTTGTCATGCTTTTTTTCAATTTTATGTTGCTGATAATAAATTATCATGTCAAATGTACCAGAGAAGTGCTGATGTTTTTCTTGGCGTCCCGTTTAATATTGCATCATATTCATTATTAACTCATATGATTGCTCAAGTATGTGGATATGACGTAGGTGATTTTATACATACATTTGGAGATACCCATATTTACTTAAATCATATTGAACAAGTTAAACTTCAATTGTCAAGAGAACCAATGGCACTCCCTACATTAAAACTTAATAAGGCTATTAAAAACATAGAAGATTTTAAGTTTGAAGATATTGAGATCTTAAATTATAAATCTCATTCACCCATCAAAGGTAAGATTTCAGTATAATAATATGGTAAAAAAAGAGCTTACGATAATTGCAGCTGCCTCAATTAATAATGTTATTGGACATGATAATAGACTAATCTGGAATATTCCTAAAGATTTAAAAAGATTTAAAGAGCTTACCCAAAATCATTCTGTAATAATGGGTAGAAAAACTTTTGAGTCTCTTCCTTACCCTTTACCTAATAGGGTAAATATCGTAGTTACACGAAATACTGAATATTACAATGATGGTATAATAATTTGTAAAAGCATTAAAGAAGCACTCAATCATTGTAAAAATGACACTCAACCTTTTATAATTGGTGGCGGAGAAATATATTCTCAAACTATTGATATTGCTGATAAAATTGAGTTAACAAGAGTATATAAAAATTTTGATGGAGATGCATATTTTCCTGAAATTCCTCATGATAAATTTAAGTTAATTAATGATG
>ERZ802830.1022-NODE-1022-length-27432-cov-36.5581_pt1 | contig 27432 bp, 25 predicted proteins | sample MGYA00345654_ERZ802830 | MGnify/ENA primary metagenome ERZ802830 (study PRJEB30503, sample SAMEA104212375) | marine metagenome | biome: Westerlies Biome; feature: [SRF] surface water layer (ENVO:00010504) within the epipelagic zone...; material: water...
ATCACGTAAAAGATGCCCAGGGGAAACTTATCCCCTGTCGCATCAAAGGGAAGTTTCGTATTGAAGGGCTTACCAGTACCAGCCCTGTGGCCGTTGGCGACGTGGTGGAGGTAACTCTCAAAGACACCCAAGACGGACAGGAAGGTGTGATTACTGATATTCAAACACGCAAGAATTATATCGTGCGCAAGTCTGTGAACCTGTCCAAACAAATTCACATCATTGCCGCAAACATCGATCGTGCTTTTTTATTGGTCACGCTTAATAGCCCGCCTACCTATCCCGCTTTTATCGATCGCTTTTTGGCCACCGCAGAGGCCTACGGCATTCATGCGGTATTACTTTTTAACAAAGAAGATGCCTATAACAAATCTGATGCCGAGCAAATGCGTAGCATGAAAAAGCTGTACGAAAACATCGGATACACCTGCTTGGACATTTCTGCCTTAAAGCGTACAAACTTGGAAGCTGTCAAAACGATGATGGAAGGCAAAACCTGCATGCTTTCTGGGCACAGTGGGGTAGGAAAATCGACCTTGGTAAATGCCTTGGCACCAGAGCTAAACATCAAGACGGCAGACATCTCTGCCCAACACCAGCAAGGGCAACATACGACCACATTTGCCGAAATGCACGATTTGGATTTTAATGCCCGCATTGTGGATACGCCTGGGATTCGTGGCTTTGGTCTTGTGAACATGGAAGCAGCAGAAATGGGCGACTACTTTCGCGAATTTTTCGCTGTAAAAGACGCCTGTAAGTTTAACAACTGCCTACACGTAGAGGAGCCCAAATGCGCTGTTAAAGCAGCCGTTGAAGCAGGTGAAATAGCCGCTTCACGCTATAAGAGTTATGTGCAAATGCTGGCAGGAGACGATCAACACTATCGAACTGATTTTTGGGATTCATGAGAGCCGTACTACAACGCGTATCGTCAGCCAAAGTAACAGCTAACAAAACCCATGAGGCAAGCATTGGGCACGGTTTGTTGGTGCTGTTGGGCATCACGCAGTCCGATACAACGGAAGACCTAGATTGGCTACTCAATAAAATCATACATATGCGCATTTTCAACGACGAAGTCGCCGTGATGAACAAGAGTGTATTGGATGTTGCTGGCGAATTGTTAATCGTTAGTCAGTTTACGCTTTATGCGCAAACCAAAAAAGGCAACAGACCTTCTTATATTCGGGCAGCAGGCCATGAAATAGCCGTTCCGCTTTACGAGCAATTTTTACAAAAAGCGGCTCAGCTTATGGGAAAACCCGTACAGAGCGGTATTTTTGGTGCAGATATGCAAATCGATTTGACAAACGATGGTCCGGTAACGATTATCATCGATTCAAAAAACAAAGACTTATGAATATTCAAGATGCCCAAAAAGCCGTTGATGCATGGATTGAAAAACACGGCGTCCGTTACTTTAACGAGTTGACCAATATGGCGCAACTGACCGAGGAGGTAGGGGAAGTAGCCCGCATTATTGCACGCAGATATGGCGAGCAATCTGAAAAGGAAAGCGACAAGGGCAAGGACTTGGGCGAAGAATTGGCCGATGTGCTTTTTGTATTGCTTTGTCTGGCCAATCAAACCGACACCGATTTGCAAGCAGCTTTTGATAAAAAACTAGACCTAAAGGCATCTCGTGACCACGACCGTCACCACAACAATCCCAAGCTACGTTCATGAGCAGCATAAGACTCACACACGCTTCGCAAGCACTTAAAGGTACTTGCCAAATAACGGGTTCCAAAAGTGAATCCAACCGACTGCTGATACTCCAAGCATTATTTCCAACATTGGCCTTGGATAACCTGTCTAATTCCGACGATACCCAAGCCATGCAACACGGACTTACTTCCAAGGACCAGACAATAGATATTGGACACGCAGGAACCACCATGCGCTTTTTGTCCTCCTATTTTGCCACCACTCCTGGCGTGGAAAAAGTGCTCACCGGCTCGAAGCGGATGCAAGAGCGCCCCATCAAACTATTGGTGGATGCATTGCGTTCCATAGGAGCAGTTGTTGATTACGTAAAAAATGAAGGCTACCCGCCGCTGCGCATTTCGGGCAAGGCCATAAGTACCACTAGGGTTTCCTTAGCTGCCCATGTGAGTAGCCAGTATATTACTTCGTTAATGTTGGTCGCACCCAAGCTGCCCAACGGATTAGAGATCGTCTTGGAAGGCGAAATCACTTCTGTGCCTTATATCAACATGACCTGCGCACTTTTGCAACGGGTGGGTATAGATGCCACTTTCTCGGGCCAAAGCATTCGTGTTTTACCACAACAGCACATTGACACCAAAACCCTTACGGTGGAGTCTGACTGGAGTTCTGCGTCTTATCATTTTAGCATGGTTGCCTTGGCGCAATCAGCCGAGGTGTCCATCAACAGCTATGTGCCAAACAGCCTGCAAGGCGATAGTGTATTGGTTGACATTTATGCCCAATTGGGCGTGACCGCAACGTTTGACGGACACAAACTACAACTTACAAAATCCGACAAGGTGCAATCGCATATTGCGCTCGATTTAATCAAAGCACCCGACATTGCACAAACCATTGCAGTTACGTGCTACGGCTTGGGTGTTTCCTGTGATTTGACGGGGCTACACACCCTAAAAATCAAAGAAACCGATCGATTGGTGGCGTTGCAAAACGAATTGACCAAACTGGGGGCAAACATCCGCATTACGGAAGACAGCCTTCATCTCGATGCTCGAAAAGGCGATATTGTTGCTAATGTTCCCATAGACACCTACCACGACCACCGCATGGCCATGGCTTTTGCGCCCTTGGGCCTTAGTGTTCCCATCGTGATAAACGACGCTGATGTGGTAACCAAATCCTACCCAAGCTTTTGGGATGACTTGATCTCACTAGGTTTTTTCATCGATTCCGATAAATAATTGGTCAAATCCTTGACAACCCCTATGCTGGTGCAGTATATTAGCGCCTTGAAAAAATTGATATGAAACTATCTCACTTTAACTTTGATCTTCCAGAAAATTTACTTGCCGAACACCCAGCAGAACACCGCGATGAGTCTAAACTCATGGTTTTGCACCGTGAAACGCAAACCATTGAGCACAAAACCTTTAAAGACATCACCGACTATTTCGACGAAGGTGATGTGATGGCGCTCAACAATACCAAGGTATTCCCGGCACGCTTGATGGGTAACAAAGAAAAAACAGGAGCCAAGATTGAGGTATTCTTGTTGAGAGAGTTAAATAAAGAACAACGCCTTTGGGATGTGTTGGTTGATCCAGCGAGAAAAATCCGTATCGGTAACAAGCTTTATTTTGGTGCAGACGAATCGTTGGTGGCAGAGGTCATTGACAATACCACATCACGGGGTAGAACACTACGCTTTTTATTTGACGGAAGCTATGATGAGTTTCGCGTTAAGTTAAAAGAGCTTGGCCAAACGCCATTGCCCAAATACATCAAACGTGCAGAAGAAGATTATGACCGTGAGCGCTACCAAACCATATACGCCAAGCATGAAGGGGCAGTAGCTGCGCCCACAGCAGGACTTCATTTTTCCAAGCACGTATTGAAGCGTTTGGAGATCAAAGGGGTTGACTTGGCTGAACTTACGCTTCACGTTGGTTTGGGTACGTTTAACCCTGTTGAGGTTGAAGATCTTTCCAAACACAAAATGGATTCTGAAGAATTGACCATTGATGCGAGTTCTGCGGATATGGTGAACAGGGCCAAAGCCGCAGGTCATCGCATTTGTGCCGTTGGAACAACTTCCATGCGCGCACTAGAATCTTCGGTTTCTTCTAGCGGCACCTTGAATCCATACCAAGGATGGACGCATAAATTTATATTTCCACCTTATGAGTTCAAGATAGGAGACGCCATGGTGACCAACTTTCACTTGCCAAAATCAACCTTGTTGATGATGGTATCGGCATTTGCTGGACACGATTTCATCAAAAGAGCTTATGATGAAGCCATAAGCCGTAAATATCGCTTTTACTCTTACGGAGACGCGATGCTTATTCTCTAACACCTCATGAGCGAGGTTAAAAGAGATATACGTCGTTGTACAAAGGAAGAAATATGTTCTTTTTTTGTCTCACATAACGCACCATCTTTTCACGGCAATCAAGTGTATGAATGGTTGTGGCAAAAAGCAGCAATTGATTTCGATCAAATGACCAACCTTTCCAAGGCACACCGTGCTTTGCTCGACCAGCACTTTAAAATCAACCACACCAATATTGCCAAAGTGCAAATCAGCGAAGATGGGACCATCAAAAATGCGGTACGCCTTTATGACGACAAGGTGGTGGAATCTGTTTTGATTCCTGCCAAGACCCGTTCCACGGCTTGTGTTTCCAGCCAGGTGGGGTGTAGTCTTGACTGTACTTTTTGTGCCACTGCCCAACTCAAAAGGATGCGCAACCTCAATCCAGACGAGATTTTTGACCAAGTGGCCATGCTCAACAAACAAAGCATAGAACACTTCGATCGTCCGCTTTCTAATATTGTTTTTATGGGTATGGGCGAGCCCATGATGAATTATCCCAACGTGATGAAGGCGATTGCTAAAATCACGAGCACAGAGGGAATGGGCATGTCTCCAAGACGTATTACCGTTTCCACTTCGGGGATTCCTAAGATGATCATCAAAATGGCCGACGAACACCCGCGCTTTAAGTTGGCGGTTTCCCTGCACAGCGCCATTGAAGAAACTCGAAACGAAATCATGCCGTTCAGTACTTCTTTCCCGCTTACCGACTTGCAAGATTCCATACAATACTGGTTTAGCAAAACCAAGGAGCGTGTTACTTACGAGTATGTTGTTTGGAAAGACATTAACGACAGCGCAGCTGAAATTGATGCCTTGGTAAGGTTTTGTAAAAAGACCCCATCAAAAGTTAATTTGATCGAATACAATCCCGTGGGAAACGATCAGTTTAACCAAGCCAATGACTACGCCATTAATCAGTATGTGAGCGCACTTGAAAAAAGCCATATTCCGGTAACCATAAGACGCTCGCGCGGCAAAGATATTGATGCAGCTTGTGGGCAATTGGCCAATAAATCCTAGTTCGACATTCAAAATCAGTTGCTTAGCAAATTGCTAAAACACTATATTGTATCTTTATGCCCCAATGAAAATTGTAGATCAGCTTAAAAAACCCATTGCCAAAGAGATGGAGCTATTTGAGGACAAGTTTTCCTCATCTATGCGCTCGCACGTGGCACTTCTTAATCGCATAACATACTATATCGTCAATCGCAAGGGAAAGCAAATGCGCCCGATGTTTGTTTTTATGGTGGCCAAAATGCTGGAAGAAAAAGAGGTTAACGAACGCTGCTACCGCGCTGCTTCTGTAATAGAACTTATTCACACCGCCACGCTTGTTCACGACGATGTTGTGGACGAAAGCTACCAGCGCCGCGGATTCTTTTCTATCAATGCGCTGTGGAAAAATAAAATTGCCGTATTGGTGGGCGACTACTTGCTTTCAAAAGGCTTGCTGCTCTGTATCGATCATAAAGATTTTGACTTATTGGAAATAATATCGGTTGCCGTTCGTGAAATGAGTGAGGGGGAATTGTTGCAAATTGAGAAAACCCGAAGATTGGACATAGACGAGTCCATTTATATGGAAATTATACGTCAAAAAACAGCCACATTGATCGCTTCTTGCTGTGCACTTGGCGCCGCATCGGTTCATGCCAGTGCCGAAACCGTTGAGCAATTGCGTCAGTTTGGTGAGGATATCGGGATCGCTTTTCAAATAAAAGACGACCTCTTTGACTACGGCGAGACCAAAATTGGAAAGCCAACGGGTATCGATATCCGTGAGAAAAAAATGACCCTTCCGCTTATTCATGTCATTAACAAGTCGGATAAAAAGCAAAAAAAGTGGTTAATTCAATCTGTTAGACATCGCAACAAAGACAAAAAGCGCGTTAAGCGTGTCATTGCCTTTGTCAAAGAACAGGGCGGATTGGACTATGCGACCGCACAAATGCACGCCTATAAAGACAAGGCATTGGCGCAACTTCACGGCTTCCCAAAAAACGAATTTCGCGATGCACTAGAAGAAATGGTGCGTTATGTGATTGAGCGTAAGAAATAACTTTACTGAATTACGTATTTTAGAGCTTATTTTATTCTGTGATACATAAATCCACCATAGACGCTGTTTTTGATACTGCCCGATTAGAGGAGGTTATTGGTGATTTTGTGCAGCTTAAAAAGTCGGGTGCTAACTTCAAAGGCTTGAGCCCGTTTACCGACGAGCGTTCACCGAGTTTTATGGTATCTCCTGTAAAGCAAATCTGGAAAGACTTTTCCAGCGGTAAGGGAGGTAATGTGGTTGCCTTCTTGATGGAGCACGAACATTTTTCTTATCCAGAAGCCATACGCTACTTGGCTAAAAAATACAACATTGACGTTGAGGAAACTGAGCAGAATGACGAGCAAAAAGCGGCTGCTAGTGCACGTGAAAGCATGTATTTGGTCAGCACCTATGCTGTAGGTTTCTTTGAAGCGTCCATGTGGGATACTACACAGGGGAAAGCCATTGGCTTGAGTTATTTCAAAGAGCGTGGTTTTAGCGAGGAAACCATTCGCTTTTTTCAGCTGGGTTATTCGCCTGATACGTGGAGTGCGCTTACAGATGCAGCGCAAAAAGCCGGCTATCAGCTTGATTTTTTAGCCAAAACCGGTCTTAGTATTGTCAAGGGCGACAAAAAATTTGATCGCTTCAAGGGACGTGTTATGTTTCCCATTCACAGCATGTCGGGTCGTGTGTTGGGCTTTGGCGGGCGCATACTAATCCAAGACAAAAAGGCAGCCAAATACATGAACTCGCCAGAAAGCGAGATTTACAATAAAAGCAAGGTACTCTATGGCTTGTACCAAGCAAAGCAAACCATAGCCAAAGAAGACAATTGCTATTTGGTTGAAGGCTATACCGATGTTATCCAAATGTATCAACGCGGTGTTAAGAATGTGGTTTCATCGTCAGGTACCGCCCTAACGCCCGAGCAAATTCGCCTTATTGGAAGGCTTACCAAAAACATCACCGTATTGTTCGATGGCGATCCCGCAGGGCTTCGTGCGTCGCTTCGCGGTATCGATTTGATTTTAGCGGCGGGTATGAATATGCGTGTTTGTATGTTTCCAGAAGGAGAAGATCCAGACAGCTTTGCTCGTGAAAACAGCTTTGAAGAGGTGCGTGATTTTCTAACCAACAACGCCAAGGACTTTATTCAGTTTAAGGCTGCACTACTGGTTGATGAGGCTGCGCAAGACCCGCTTAAAAAGGCTGAAACCATACGTGAGATGGTGCAGAGTATTGCGAAAATTCCAGACCGAATCAAACAAGAGGTATACGTTAAATCATGTGCTTCCCTGATGGAAATCAGCGAGGAGGTTTTGTTTGCAACCTTGGCGCAAGTATCTCAAAAAAAGGCATCCAAACCGGTAAGGCAAGCCCCTAGTCAGCCCATGTCTGTGGTTCCGAAAGAGCAAAAAATTGCTGCCGTTAGCACCCGCTTTGAACTAGAGAAAGACATCATCAAAATCTTACTGCTGCACGGGCATGAGGAAGTTGAATTTGAAGAACCGATTTTAAAAACCGATGAAAAATCTGGTGAACTTTCGCTGGTCACTTCAAAAATTACGGCACGGGTTTTTGAAAAAATATATTTGGATTTGCAGCAAGACGAAATTGCCTTTTCTACCGCTGTGTTTAAAGGATTGTATCCCAAAGTACTGGCTGCTTTAAACGAAAAAGCGGCAATTCAAATGGATACTTTTGTGGCTAATTTAGATCCAAATCTGGCGTTAGAAGTTTCAGACTTATTGCTTGAAGATGAACTGCATACCCTCCACGATTGGGAGCGAAAAAACATTTACATAAAAAATAAAAAAGCCAACTTGGCGCGATGGGTTCACGAAGTTATTTTGCGATTTAGATGTCAGCTTATTGATGAAAAAGTGGCAGCATTACAAACCGATACTGCCGATGATATTGACAGTCATCACGGAGATCTTTTAGAGGAAATCGTACAGTATCACAAACTCAGAGCGGTATTAAGCAGTCGTTTAAATCGAGTGGTTTAGTACATGTCTAAATCTATGTGCTGGAGCTTGTTTAGCATCTCAACAAGATTTTTGACTTTGAGTTTTTTCATCAGCCTGGAGCGATATGTACTTACTGTTTTGTCGCTGATGCTCAATGATATGGCAATTTCTTTATTGCGCTTTCCATTGACTAAAAGACGAAGCACTTGAATTTCTCGTTCAGATAGCTGGTTGATCAACGCACGTGGATTGGCACCTGTTTCATTAAAGGCCATGTGTTCTGCCAGCTCGTTGGTGATGTAAACACCACCAGTACTTATTTTCAAGATGGCGTCTTTGATTTTATTCAAAGGATTGTCTTTGCACAAAAACCCCGATGCGCCATACTTGAGCGCACTTATGGCATAAATCTCTTCGCTTAGCGCAGTAAATACCAAGAAGCGTACTTTGGTGTACTGATCTTTAAGTTTGCGCAGTGTGCGTATTTCCTCAAATCCAGGGAGTTCAATTTCAAGGACTACGATATCCACTTTTTTCGAACGTAGATAATCAACCAAATCGCGGTAATGAAGTCCTTTTCCTACAATACGGATTTCGTTCGAATTGCGAAATACGGCTTTTAGACCTTTGTGAACGATTGGGTGTGCATCAGCAACAAATACGCGGATCATGAATTATTAGTTGACCATAAAAGTAGCAAAAAATCACCTTTAATAGAGATAAAAATAATTTCTGCTAAAAACGGTTGTTGGGAGGTTATAGCAGTTGCTTCGGAATACTACAAACGGGTATGGGTTCCATTTTGTGTTTGTTGGCGTTGTGATGTGACAAAAACACCTCAAAAACACGTGCGTTTTCTCCTACAAAATCTGCTGGAGATTTTCCTGCTGCATGCTGCGCCATCGCCCACTCCAATTGTTCATAGGTGGCGCCTAATTGTTCCTCGTCATTTCTGTCATCATCCCAAAGTCCATCTGTTGGAGGAGCGGTTAAAATTGTTTTGTCAACCCCCAAAGTACGTGCCAATGCACGCACTTGTGTTTTTGATAGGTCTGCAATAGGGCTTAAATCAACGCCGCCATCGCCGTATTTGGTATAAAAACCAACACCGAAATCCTCCACCTTATTTCCTGTACCCGCAACCAAATAGCGTTTACATGCGGCATAATAATAGAGTGTTACCATACGTAACCTAGACCGTGTGTTGGCAAGGGATAATAGGTCTTCATTTTTTTGCTCATCGGCCGCTACGGCTTTGGATAAAGCATCAAAAACAGGGCCTAGCACGACAACCTTGTCCGATACATTGGCGTGCTGCTTGCGCAACCAATTGATGTGCTCCTGCGCACGATCAACCTGATTTTGTTGTTGTTTTATGGGCATCTCCAAGCATAATGTTGGGAGTCCTGTTTTGGCACACAAAGTTGATGTTAGGGCAGAATCAATTCCGCCAGAAACACCTACAACAAATCCATTCATCTTGTTGTCTTGTGCATAGTTTTTGAGCCAATTTACAATGTGATTAATTACTTCTTTGTTCTTCATAGCATTTGTATCTTTATACCCATTATGTATGTAGATAATTATTGTAAAATTAAATCATTTTTTCGGCACTTGAAAGGGTTGTTGGTAGTGGTTGTTTTTTTTATGGTTTCCTGTAACACATCAACCCACCCAAAGCTTGCCGATCTTGAAGAAATTCCCCTAGATTACGTTTCATTTGAAACGCTTTTTTTCGGTGATTTAGATGTTCCCTTAGAAGATATCAAGGCCCAATTCCCGTTTTTTTTTCCAAGTCAAACACCTGATGCGGTATGGCTCGAAAAGCGCAGCGATTCGTTGCAGCAACTGCTGTTTGACGCAACCAAAGCAATCCCAAAAAACAACTTGAAGTCTCGTGTTACGCGTGTATTTCAGTATGCCAACTACTATTTTCCAGAAGAAAAGCTGCCCCAAACGGCTATTTCCTTGCTAACAGATGTTGACTATTCGCTTAGAGCTGTTGATGCAGACAAGCTATTGTTGATTTCGATTGACACCTATTTAGGCGTAGACCACCCTTTGTATGAAGGAATTCCAACGTACATCAAAAACAAACTGACACTAGACCATTTAGAGGCTGAAATCGTTGATGCACTTGCGCCAAGATTTGTTCAAGCGCCAAGCGGCAGAACCTTTTTGGAACAAATGGTACATCATGGCAAGCGGCTGTTGCTTCATGATTATTTGGCACCCGCAATGGAAGACCATCAGCACATCCAATACACAACAGCACAATGGGAGTGGGCAATCACACACCAAGCCGAAGTTTGGCGCTATTTTATCGATAACGAACTCTTGTTTTCCACAGACGAAAATTTACCGTTTCGCTTTTTACTTTCTAGTCCATACAGCAAATTTTACTCTTATCTGGATGTAGATTCCCCCGGAAGGATAGGGCAGTGGATTGGCTATCAAATGCTAAAAAAATACCAAAAACGAACTGGAGAGTCCTTGCAAGAAATACTTGCTGCTTCGCCTCAAGAAATTTTAAAAAAATCAAAATACAATCCTTAAGATGAAACGAAAAACACAAATTACCTTGACGGTTACCTTAGACAAAAACAACACCCCCGAAGCCATGGAGTGGTCTGCGCCAGATGGCGGCGTGAAAGCGCAGTCTATGGAAGCTTTTTTCCTAAGCACATGGGACAAGGGTGCCCAGGAAAGTGCACGTATTGATTTGTGGTCAAAAGAAATGCCCGTGGATCAAATGCAAGTTTTTGTTCATCAAACATTGGTTGGAATTCGCGCGTCATACCTCAAAGCAACTGAAGATGCACAGATGGGAGAAGCCATGCAGCAGTTTTGTGATTTTTTCGCAAGTGAGCGAAACCTTAAGGACGTTAAAAAGGGGAATTAAAGCAGCGATCCCACATATGCCAACACTTCTTCTTTGCCTTTGCTTGTAGTAGCGGAAGTGATAAAGTGCGGGGGTGTTGCTGCCCAAACCCCTTCCAGCATGACGTTTAAATAGGCGCTAACCTTTGGGTCAATGTTACTTTCAGACAATTTATCTGCTTTTGTAAAAATGATGGAAAAAGGAATTTGTTGGGTTCCCATCCATTCCATAAACGCCAAATCTATGGCTTGCGGCTCGTGTCGGATGTCAATCAACACAAAAGCATTAATGAGTTGCTTGCGCTCCAAGAAATAAGAAGTGATATAGCTTTGAAATTCTTTTTTGGTTTTTTTGGAAACACGGGCATAGCCGTATCCAGGTAAATCAACAAGGTGCCAATTTTTATTGATTAAAAAGTGATTGATGAGTTGGGTTTTTCCAGGCCTTCCAGATGTTTTGGCAAGCTGCTTGCGACCAGTTAGCATATTGATTAAAGACGATTTACCAACGTTTGACCTGCCTATAAAAGCAAATTCGGGCAATGACGACTTTGGGCAATCGGATACCTTAGCGTTGCTGATCACAAAAGACGCGCTTTTGACACGCATGATTACAAATTATTTTCGCTTAGCCAACCTGAAAGAATATTGTTAAACGTTTCTGGATGCTCCATCATGGGTGCATGTCCACATTTGTCAATCCAATATAAAGTAGAATCGGGAAGAAGCCTATTGAATTCTTCTCCAACGTTTGGTGGGGTAACAGCATCTTGCTTGCCCCAAATAATACCCGTAGGCACTTTGATGTTTGGTAAATCTTTGGCCATGTTGTGGCGAATAGCACTTTTGGCAATGGTTAAGATTTTGATGAGTTTTTTTCTGTCATTAACGGTCTCAAACACATCATCCACAACTTCTTTGGAAGCAATGATTGGATCGTAAAAAACATCTTGTGTTTTCTTCTTGATGTATTCGTAATCTTCACGTTTTGGATAGCTTTCTCCCATGGCGTTTTCATACAGCCCAGAGCTACCCGTAATAACCAGTCCTTTGACTTTTTCTGGAAAGAGTTTGGTGTGTAATAGACCGATGTGACCACCCAACGAATTCCCAATTAAAATTACTTTTTCTTCACCCAAGTGCGTGATAAAATCACGAAGGTATATTGCAAATTGCTTTACGTTGGTCTTTAACAACGGCAAATCATATAATGGCAGCTCAGGGATTAGAACCTTGTAACCGGCAGTTGAGAAATGCGCCGCAACTCCGTCAAAATTGCTCAAGCCTCCCATTAAACCATGAAGAATAACAAGCGGAGCTCCCTCACCTTTTTCGTAGTAGGAGTAGCGCCCAGATACTTTTAGAGAATTGTGCATATTGTTAAATCAGAGACAAATATAGGTAAATAAACCCCAAGCAAATTACATTAAGCTAGCTGTTTGTAAAATTAAATGTTGTTAAATTTTTACGGTTTTAGCATAAACGATTATTTATAAAAAGTTGATTTTAAGACAACTATACGCGCTATAAGTCATTGTGGAAGAACTTATTAACAAAGTGGTAAAATGTGGTAAAATGTGGGAAATTATATGTAATTTTGACTCATACCTAAGGGTAAAAACCATAAGCCTTGTCGCATTTAATTGGAACATATCAGTGTAAAGCAGACCCCAAGGGGCGGGTTAAAATCCCTACAGCCCTTTCCAAGCAGTTGGCTGGGTCCCGTCAGGAAGCTTTTGTGGTCAAGCGGGCTGTCTTTCAGCCATGCTTAGAGCTGTATTCACTACAAGAATGGAACGTATTGATGGCCAAGGTGAACAAGCTCAACAGGTTTAAGAAAAAAAATAACGATTTCATACGGCGCTTCACGGCTGGGGTTAAGGTTGTTGAGCTCGATGCCACAGACAGACTGCTTATTCCCCGTGATTTAGCACTATTTGCCGGTATAGAGAAAGCCGTAGTGCTTTCTGCGGCAGTCAATATCATAGAAATATGGGACAAAGAGCGCTATGAAAAAGCAATTGATGAAGCAGCTGTTGATTTTGCTGCCTTGGCAGAAGACGTAATGGGAGACGATGGAGACGATGTATCATAGCCCGGTTTTGCTTGCTGCGTCTGTCTCAGGATTGAACATTCGTCCTGCTTCGGTTTACGTAGATGCAACTTTCGGCGGCGGTGGTCACTCCCAAGAAATCTTAGACAACATGGACAGCCAGAGCAAACTGTTTGCATTTGACCAGGACGAGGATGCGCAACGCAATGCCATAGACGACAGTCGCTTTACACTTATTCCCCAAAACTTTGGTTATTTAAAACGCTTTATGAAGTTTCATAAAATTGATAAAGTAGATGGCATTCTTGCTGACTTAGGTGTGTCTTCGCATCAGTTCGACACACCAGATCGTGGTTTTTCCATTCGTTTTGATGGGCCGCTAGACATGCGCATGAATCAGCAACAAGCGCTCACAGCAAAAGAAATCGTCAACACCTATAGCGAGTCAGCACTGGCAGATTTGCTATTTGCCTACGGAGAACTGCGCAACGCAAAAAAAATAGCCAGTCTAATTGTGCAACACAGACCAGACGAAATCGCAACCACCATGCAACTCAACGAGGTGTTGCGTCAGGTATTACCCAAAGGAAACGAGCACAAGGTACTGGCCAAGATTTACCAGTCCCTACGGATGGAAGTCAATAAAGAAATTGACGTATTGCAATCCTTTTTAACCCAATCCAAAGACGTCTTAAAATCGGGTGGGCGGTTGAGCGTAATCAGTTACCACTCACTAGAAGACAGAATGGTCAAAAGGTATATTCAAAACGGAAATTTTGATAGCGAACCAGCGAAGGATGACTTTGGAAACCCCACGTTGTATTTTAAAAAATGCGGTGGTTTGGTGGTTCCTGATAAAGAAGAAATTAAACAAAACAACAGAGCACGAAGTGCAAAATTGCGGATAGCGCAACGCTTATGAAAACAGGAATCTTAAATCTGCTGAAAGGAACTTTTTTGGTGCAAGAGGGCGCATCAAAAAACTGGCGATTTATTCTGTTTGTCTTTTTTCTAGCAGGGCTGATGATTACCGCCTCCCACCAAGTAGATCAAAAAGTGGTGCAAATTGCACAAGCAAATAAAGAGCTTCAAGCTGTTCGCAGCGAGTTTGTATCGGTTCGTGAAAAGGTGATGCATCAAAGGATGGAAACTCAGTTAGCAAACGCCTTAAAAAACCAAGGGGTTTTCCCGCCAGACAAGGCACCCATAAAAATCACAATTCAATCAGATGAGTAAGCAGAAGAACATGATGTCTCGCAGCTACTTGGTTGTTTTTGTGCTTTTCGCACTTGGTGTAAGTGTGGGGTATCGACTGGTATCATTACAGCTCAATCAAGGAGATAAGTACCGTGAATTGGCAGAAAAACGCAGCATTCAGAATTTTGAAATTGTTCCTGTAAGAGGGAATATTTATGCCGACGACGGCAGTCTCTTGGCGACATCCGTTTCAAAATATTCCATACACTTTGATGCGGTTACGGTAAGTCAGCGTGTGTTTGACAACAACGTAGATGCCTTGAGCGACTCGCTTGCTGCGTTATTTGAAAAGCCAAAGCGGTATTACCGCAACTTGTTGGTGAAAGCGCGTAAAAACAAAAACAGATACCAGCTTATAGGGCGTCGCCTGCCCTTTGATGACTATCAGCGCATCAAGTCATTTCCCATGTTCCGATTGGGTGGCATTCGCGGAGGTTTGATAGTAGAGCGCAAATTTGTACGTGACCTTCCGCTTGGCAAAATTGCTGAACGCACCTTGGGCTATGAGCAGAAAAAACCAGACGGTACTTATATCAAAGTAGGACTTGAAGGTGCTTATGGAACCACCTTGCGCGGTCAGCCTGGACGTCAATTGCGACAGCGCATTGCCAAACAACAATGGAAACCCCTAACAAACGAATACCAACAAGAACCCATCGATGGGTTGGATGTTTGGTCCACGATTGATACCAACTTACAAGATGTTGCCCACCATGCCTTGCTTGCTTCTTTGGAAAAATATGAAGCAGAGCATGGAACAGTTGTGGTAATGGAAACCAAAACGGGTGCCGTAAAAGCCATTGCAAACCTTGGTAGAACGGACGGGGACAATTATTATGAAAAATTAAATTACGCAGTTGGCGAGGCACATGAGCCGGGCTCTACTTTTAAGTTGTTTTCGATGATGGCTGCCTTTGAAGACAAGGTAATAGATACCATGACCAAGGTAGATACCGAAAAAGGAAAACTTACGTTTTACGGAAAGTATCACGTCAGAGATTCCAAGCGTGGTGGTTATGGTATTATTCCAGTAAGCAGGGTTTTTGAAAGCTCGTCCAATACTGGGATTGTTAAACTGATTTACGAAAACTATAAAGAGAACCCTTCTCAGTTCACAGACAGGCTGTTGGCCATGGGGTTGGACAAACCTTTGGGTGTAGCCATTTCAGGTGAGGGACTGCCCAAAATACCGCATCCCAAGGATGCCGACTGGGACGGTTTAGACCTGCCGTGGATGGCGTTTGGTTATGGCGTAATGCTTACACCGCTTCAAACCTTGAGCTACTACAATGCAGTTGCCAACAATGGCGAATTGGTAATGCCAAGATTTGTTTCGGCAGTAAAAACACTGGACGGTAAGAATGTCAAATCGTATCCCAAACAAGTGATCAATCCCGCCATTTGCTCGCAAGAAACCCTGGGTAAACTGCAACACCTTATGGAAGGAGTGGTAAAAAACAAATGGGGAACCGCTCATAATATTTATGATGAAAAGCTATCCATTGCTGGCAAAACGGGAACCTGCCAAATTGACTATACCACAGATGACGTTAAGTACGTTGCTAGCTTTGTGGGGTATTTTCCTGCACATAATCCGACCTACTCCTGCATCGTTGTGGTGCACAAGCCCAACAAGAAAATTGGTTATTACGGCAACGTGGTTGCTGCACCAGTGGTGAAACAAATTGCACAAGCAGTTATCCACGACATACCAGAATACACCACTCTCGACTTAAACAAAGTTGCTGACTTAGCAGCACCAAAGCCAGAAATTACCGATGCATATCATCTAGAAAAAATGCCTGACCTCCGTGGATGGCCAGCCATGGACGCAGTGACCGTACTCGAAAGCTTGGGTATAGAAGTAATGCTTAAAGGTAAGGGCAAGGTAAAGCGACAATCGCAACGACCAGGTGCAACTCTTAGCAAAACAAAAAAAGTAACACTAACGCTATCATGAAGCAGCTAAAAGACATATTGTTTGGTGTGCCTCTGAAAACCGTTTCGGGTAGCACGGCTGTTCAAATTAGTGGCGTTGCTTTCGACTCCAGAGCCGTAACCCATCAATCTCTTTTTGTAGCCATCAAAGGCACGCACCACGATGGTCATGCGCACATAAATGATGCTGTTAAGCATGGCGCAGTTGCTGTTTTATGTGAGCAGTTTCCAGATGTTTTGGCGGATAAGGTTGTCTATGTTTTGTGCGAGAATACCCGCCGCTCATTGGCGACAGTAGCTTCGCAGTGGTACGACACACCAAGCAAGGCACTAAAACTGATTGGCATAACGGGAACCAACGGTAAAACCTCCGTGGCAACCATGGCTTATCAGCTTTTTGATAAGATGGGATTTGCAACGGGCTTGCTGTCTACGGTTGAGGTTATAATCAATAAAAAAATCGTGCCGAGTACCCACACGACACCCGATCCATTGACCATCAATAAGCATTTAAGCGAAATGGTAGCCGCAGGGGTAACGCACTGTTTTATGGAAGTGTCTTCCCACGGCATAGACCAAGACCGAATAGCAGACCTTCACTTTTCTGGGGCTGTATTCACTAATCTTTCGCACGACCATTTGGATTATCACAAGGATTTTAAATCTTACCGAGACACTAAAAAAATATTCTTTGACGGACTTGCTTCTACTGCTTTTGCGCTTGCCAACGCCGATGATAAAAACGGACGTTATATGTTGCAAAACACCAAGGCTTCTAAACATTATTTTGGTTTAAAGTCAGTTGCTGATTTTCATGTCAAAGTATTGGAAAAAGACTTTTCGGGCATGTTGTTGAAGTTGCAACACAACGAAGTGTGGACCCCCTTGGTTGGCACATTCAATGCATCCAATTTTATCAGTGTTTATGCCATAGCCGAACTCCTTGATATTGAGCAGAGCGATTTTCTGCCTGTCTTAAGTACCATAAAAGGCGCCGCCGGAAGGTTTCAAATGGTGCATACCGACAGACAAGTTACGGCCATTGTGGATTATGCCCATACGCCCGATGCATTGACGCAAGTGCTGGACACCATAACCGCTTTGCGTACGCGTAACGAAAAGCTAATCACGGTTGTGGGCTGTGGTGGTAACAGAGACAAAGCCAAAAGACCACTTATGGCCAAGGCCGCTGTTGCCAAAAGCGACCTGACCATTTTTACTTCCGATAACCCCCGAAACGAAGATCCAAACCTGATCATCAACGAGATGCTTGCGGGTGTTCCGATGGAGTCAAATCAAAAATATCTAACTGTCTTGAACCGTGCCCAAGCCATTAAAACAGCCTGTACCATGGCACAAGATCAAGACATCATTTTAGTCGCTGGTAAGGGACACGAAACCTATCAAGATCAGCACGGAGAACGCCTTCCTTTTGATGATATGCAAGAGCTAACACAAAACCTTAAATCCAAAAGATAATGTTGTACTATTTGTTTGAATATTTAGAGCGTGCCTATCAGTTTCCGGGAGCATCATTGTTTGCATATCTGACTTTTAGATCGGCGGTAGCCATTATTTTTTCTTTGTTGGTAACGGCTGTGCTTGGAAAACGCATCATTGCAATGCTGCAACACTATCAAATGGGTGAAAGCATTCGCGACTTGGGTCTAGAGGGTCAAAAAGAAAAGGCAGGAACGCCCACTATGGGTGGTTTGATGATCATTTTTGGGACACTAATTCCTGTTTTACTGCTCACAAAACTGGACAATATCTACATCATACTGCTAATAGTCACCACTGTTTGGATGGGTATAATTGGGTTTGCTGATGACTACCTTAAGATCAAACGAAAAGACAAAGAAGGCCTTAAAGGACGTTTTAAGATTGTTGGGCAAATTACCCTTGGAGTGATTGTAGGTGCTACGTTATATTTTCACCCTGGTGTAACCATAAAGCAAAAAGCCATTGATGGCGAAAGCTTTTTACAAGAAGAAAAGTCGGTAAAAACGACGATTCCGTTGCTGAAAAATAACGAGTTTGACTACGGAGATATTATCGCATGGGCAGGAGCGGGCGCAAGAGACTACGCTTGGTTGATTTTTATACCGGCAGTCATCTTTATAGTTACCGCTGTATCCAATGGGGCTAACCTTACGGATGGTGTAGATGGTCTTGCAGCTGGAACAGCTTCCATTGCGGTGCTCACGCTTGGGTTATTTGCTTGGGTTTCGGGTAATATCATTTTTGCTGACTACCTCAATGTCATGTACATTCCCCAGGTAAGTGAGGTGGTTGTTTTTGTGGCAGCTTTTGTGGGAGCGCTCGTTGGTTTTTTGTGGTATAACGCATTCCCCGCTCAAGTATTTATGGGAGATACGGGCAGTTTAACTATAGGCGGTATTATCGCCGTACTGGCACTTATTGTTCGCAAAGAATTGCTCATTCCTGTATTGTGTGGGGTCTTTCTTATTGAAAATCTTTCTGTGATACTTCAAGTATCTTATTTCAAGTACACTAAAAAAAGACAAGGTGCTGGCAAGCGTATTTTTAAAATGGCTCCGCTGCACCATCACTATCAAAAACTGGGATATCACGAAAGTAAAATCGTGAGTCGCTTTTGGATTATTGCCATCATGTTGGCCATTATTAGCCTTGTAACCCTTAAAATAAGATAATGAAAAAGCTGGTCGTACTTGGTGGTGGAGAGAGTGGAATAGGGGCTGCAACCTTGGCAAAACACAACAACTGGGATGTTTTTGTTTCTGATGCTGGCATGCTTACTGCTGCGGCCAAGAAAGCATTTGAAACCATTGGCGTGCGCTATGAAGAAGGCGGCCACACCATGAATGAAATTCTTAAAGCCGAACTTGTGGTTAAAAGCCCAGGTATTCCCAATACAGTTGCTGTAATTAAGGATATTGAGGCAGCCGAAATCGCTATGGTTTCTGAGATTGAATTTGCGAGTAATTATACCGATGCCACACTAATTGGCATTACGGGTAGCAATGGCAAAACAACCACAGCGATGCTCACGCATCACTTGCTTTCTGATGGTGGGATTGACGCAGGCTTGGCTGGAAATATTGGCAACAGTTTTGCCCAAGCACTTTTGCAAGACAAACACGATGTATACGTATTGGAAATCAGCAGCTTTCAACTTGAGCACATCAAGAAATTCCACCCACATATTGCGGTCATAACAAATCTCAGCCCAGACCATTTGGATCGCTATGACAACTCATTTAAAGCGTATTGCGCCACCAAGTTTAACATCACTAAAAACCAAACAGAAGAAGATCATTTTCTCTATGAGGCTGACGATGATAACATTAATGCCGGTGTCGCAGAGTTTAATATCAAAGCCCAACAGCACCCCTATAATAACGCTAACAAAAACGCTATGTTCAAAGTTAACAATCCCTCTTTACTTGGGCGACACAATGCCAAAAATGCCATGGCTGCCGCGACCATTGCGCAGTTATTTCAATTGCGCGATCAAGATATTCAGGCCAGTCTGCAAACCTTTCAAGGCGCAGCCCACCGGTTGGAGCATGTGGTGAATATCCTCAAAGTAGCCTATATCAATGATTCAAAAGCAACCAATGTCAATGCTACTTTTTATGCGCTTGAAAGCATGTCCAAACCCACCATCTGGATTGTTGGGGGTGTAGACAAGGGCAATGACTATTCGAGCCTATTGCCCTTGGTGCATGAAAAAGTTAAAGCCATTGTTTGTTTGGGCCTAGACAACAGTAAAATAATAGACATTTTTTCGTCTGTGGTCAACGTGTTGGTCGAGGCAAAAAACATGGATGATGCCGTCAAGGCTTCTTACGATTTGTCTTCAAAGGGAGATGCTGTATTGTTGTCGCCTGCCTGTGCAAGCTTTGACTTGTTTGAAAATTATGAAGACAGAGGAGATCAATTTAAAGCAGCGGTAAGAAAATTATAAACGTGAAAATTAGTCAGTACTTATTGGGAGATAAATCTATTTGGGGAATAGTGGTTTTGCTATCCATTTTCTCCTTTCTTCCTGTGTATAGCGCAAGCTCAAACTTGGTCTATGTGGTAGGTTCTGGTTCTGTATTTGGACATTTATTGAAGCATGTTGCCATTGTTTGCGTGGGCTGGGTGATCATGTATGCCGTTCACCTCATTCCATTTAAGTATTTCTCTGGCTTGGCCAAATTGGGGATACCTGTTGTAGTCATTTTATTATTGTTTACTGCCTTTCAAGGCACCACCATTGAAGGCGCTAACGCTAGCCGTTGGCTTAACATCCCGGTTATAGGCATGTCGTTCCAGACGTCTACCTTGGCCATGGTCGTATTATTGGCCTATGCAGCAGATTATTTTGCCAATAAAAAAGAGGATAAAATTCGATTCACCGAAAGCCTTTTGCCTTTTTGGATTCCCGTCCTACTGGTTGTTGGATTGATTTTACCCGCAAATCTTTCCACTGCCTTATTGATATTGTTTATGGTAACGGTTGTTGCCTTTTTGGGTGGTTATCCTTTAAAATACTTGACTGCATTGCTTGGAGCTGCTGTCCTTTTCTTGACACTATTCATTCTTCTCGCAAAGGGCTATCCCGACGCTTTTCCAAACAGAGTAGATACGTGGATGAGCCGTGTGGAGAGTTTTACGGGTCAAGGGGATGAAAATACCGGTTACCAAATTGAACGTGCCAAGGCAGCGGTAGCCGTTGGTGGTTATGTGGGCATAGGCGCAGGAAAGAGCATGATGAAGAATGTATTGCCACAGAGCACTTCTGATTTTATCTATGCCATCATTGCTGAGGAGTATGGCATGCTTGGCGCCATATCCTTGTTGTTTTTGTTTATGTTGCTTTTGTTCCGGATTCTGATAAACGCCAACAAATCTGAAAGCTTTTTTGGTAAGCTGCTCATCTTGGCCATGGGGTTGCCTATCGTCACCCAAGCCTTTATCAATATGGGCGTAGCCGTAGCACTACTCCCGGTAACGGGACAGCCTTTGCCACTTATCAGTAGTGGTGGTACTTCGCTGTGGATGACCTTTTTGGCGCTTGGCGTTGTGTTAAGTGTCAGTGCAAATCAGCCTAGTGTTGCAAATGATCATATGTCTAACCCTTTAGCCGAATTAAGCCATGAAGCCTAGACTGATTATTTCTGGAGGGGGAACTGGGGGGCATATTTTCCCAGCCTTGGCTATTGCAGATGCATTTAAGGAGCAGTACCCAGAGGCATCGGTATTATTCGTAGGGGCAAGCAACCGAATGGAAATGCAGCGTGTTCCCAAGGCCGGTTATAAAATAAAAGGCTTGTGGATAGCTGGATTTGACAGACAAAATATGCTGCGGAATATCTTATTCCCTATCAAGCTTGGTTGGAGCTTACTTCAGTCTATGGCAATTGTTCTACGTTTCCGCCCATCTGCGGTAGTGGGTACGGGAGGCTTTGCCAGTGGACCATTGCTTTTTGTGGCGTCCTTGTTTAAAACGCCTTCGCTAATTCAAGAGCAAAATGCATTTCCAGGCGTTACCAACAAACGCCTCGCTTCACGCGTCGATGCCATTTGTTTGGGTAGTGAGGCTGCAAGTGCGTTTTTCCCAAAGCATAAAATTGTGGTAACAGGTAACCCCATTAGGGCGGTCTTAAAGCAAAACATCAGTAAGTCCGTTGCTGCCGAAATCTTGGGCGTTGCTGCAGACAAGCAAACCCTTTTGGTTTTGGGTGGTAGTTTGGGTGCCAAAAAAATAAATCAACTCATCCGTCAACATTTGGATGATATGCAACAACACAACATTCAACTTATTTGGCAGTGCGGAAATTTATATGCAGACGATTATATGCCCTATACATCGGCAAACATTCACGTGATGCCGTTTATCGATGAAATGCCAGCGGCTTATGCATTGGCAGATGTGGTGGTGTCTAGGGCAGGGGCGTTGGCCATTTCGGAACTCTGTTTGATGGGCAAACCAACCCTTTTTATCCCTTCGCCCAATGTGGCTGAAAACCACCAAGAAAAAAATGCACAAGCGCTAGCAGACAAAGAAGCAGCGTTGTTGGTCGCAGAGCGTGATGCAGATGAACAGTTTTGGACAACACTTGAATCGTTGATTACGGATGCGTCATTACGCACCAAGCTTGGTGAAAACATCAAAGGCTTTGCACATCCAACTGCAACCAAAGAAATTTTGAATAGGCTAATCAAACTCTTAACCCATGAATAAAGCGGCAGTATTTTTTGTGGGTATAGGCGGCATAGGAATGTCGGGGCTTGCGCAGTACTTCTTGTCACAGGGATATGCTGTGGCGGGCTATGACCGTGTGCTTACACCACTAACGCAAAAGCTAGCGTCACTGGGGGCTCAAATCAGCGATGTGGATGCACCGACTGCTATTCCAACATTGTTTAGAGACCCGAAAAACACCAAGGTTATTTACACCCCAGCCGTGCCAGCCAAATCACCAGTACTCACATATTTCAAGGACAATGGTTTTAAACTAGCAAAACGGGCTGCAGTCATTGGGGAGATAAGCCATACCATGCCTTGCTTGGCAGTGGCAGGTACGCATGGCAAAACAACCACTTCTGCATTACTCACGCATTTGTTACGCTCATGCGGCAAAAAGATTATCGCCTTTTTGGGAGGCATAGCAACCAATATTGATAGCAATTTCTTACTTGAAGGCAATGATTTTATGGTGGTGGAAGCCGACGAATTTGATAGGTCTTTTATGCATCTAAAACCCAGAGCCATAGCCCTAACTTCTATGGATGCGGATCATTTGGATATTTATGGTACTGCAAATGAGCTGACCAAAACCTTTACTGATTTTGCACAGAAAGTATCAGCTGAAAAACGATTTATTGCCAACGACTTGGGGGTTGAGGGCAATACTTTTGGTATAGAATCGGGATCGCATAGGGTACATAATTTGCGCATAATAGAGGGCAGCTATGTATTCGATTTTGTCACACCAACGTTACGTATTTCCAGCGTTGCCTTACCCTATCCAGGGGAGCACAATGTGATGAACGCAGCTGCTGCATTGGCACTTGCTTTGGAGGCGGGTTGCGAACCCGAGCAACTCAAAGCAGGATTAGCAACATTTAAGGGGGTAGATCGCAGGTTTAGCATCAGGCTTACCGCGCCCAAAGTGGTAATTGATGATTATGCGCATCACCCAACCGAAATCAATGCCGTTGCCGATGCTTTGGAAGCCTTTTATCCCAACCAAATCAAACTGGGTGTATTTCAGCCGCATTTGTTTTCGCGCACACGCGACTTTTTAACTGGGTTTAAACAAGCCCTTGCTCGCTTTGATGAAGTATTGCTTTTGGACATTTACCCTGCCCGTGAGCTGCCAATGGAGGGCATTACAAGCGCATTATTGGTAGATGAATCGCATACGGCCACGCAATTGATAGACAAGCATATGCTATCCGAAATGATAGCAAAATCTACAGCTACAGTTGTGGCTATTATGGGCGCTGGAGACATTGCTTTTGAAGTCCCAGCAGTCATACAAACCCTTAAAAACCAACAGTATGCATAAGATGATTATTTCCATATTGTTGTTTGTGCTTACGATTGTTCTTGGGGTGGTTATGCAGCAGCGCAATCAAAAAAGATCAGTGACCTTAAAGCACGTAACATGGGAAGATAACCGTCCAATTTGGATGCCAAAAGACTCCGTTAATAAATTGTTGACACTTGCCTTGAGTGATAGTGTATCTGCTTTTAAAAGTGGTCTAAATTTGAGAAACATTGAACAAACACTTAACCAAAACGCCTGGTTCGAAGATGCCCAGAGTTACGTTTCCATTGATGGAGGTGTAGGTGTTCACGTTACAACCAAAATACCAGTAGTGCGTATACAGAGTGATAGCAATTATTATGTAGATAATCATGGCGAGCCGTTCCCATTGTCTCCTTTCAAATCGGTTCAAGTGCCTTTTGTCTATGGCAATCCAACTGCGGAGCAGCGTCACGCACTAATTGATGTAGTTGGGCAAATGTCAAAAGACGCTTTTATGTCTGATCACATTGTTGCATATGAGTGGATGTCTGATGGCTTGATTGTTGAGCCCCGTCACCAAGACTATTCCATTGTTCTTGGCACACCCGATCAGCTGCACGACAAAATTCAAAATTACAAGGCTTTCTATGCAAAAATGCAAGACAGCACAGTGTTAAAAACCTATAAAACAGTAAATCTTTCGTTTCACGGACAAGTAGTTTGTTCAAAATAACATGATATGGAACAAGAACAATTAGCAGTTGGATTAGATATTGGAACCACCAAAATAGTGGCCATGTTGGGTACCAAAAACGAGTATGGGAAACTCGAGATCGTTGGTGTTGGAAAATCTAAAAGTCAAGGCGTACACCGGGGTGTCGTAAATAACATAACCCAGACCATTCAGTCGATACAGGCGGCTGCGCATGAAGCAGAAGCCATTTCTGGCAAGAAAATCACCAGTGTGGTAGTTGGAATTGCGGGTCAGCATATTCGCAGTTTGCATCACAGCGATTACATCACCCGTACCAATGCAGATGAGGTCATTGATGAGGCAGATATTGAACGCCTAAAGAATCAGGTGTTTAAACTTGTTATGCTTCCAGGCGAGGAGATTATTCATGTGCTTCCACAAGAATATAAGGTAGATGGGCAGGCCGAAATCAAGGAACCTATTGGTATGTATGGCGGTAGGTTAGAGGCCAACTTCCACGTTGTGGTGGGTCAAGTGTCCTCCATTCGTAACATTGCCCGCTGTGTAAAGTCTGCCGGACTTGACTTTGGCGGCATCACATTGGAGCCCTTGGCTTCGGCAGATGCAGTATTAAGCCAAGAAGAAAAAGAAGCTGGTGTTGCCTTGATTGATATCGGTGGTGGTACTACCGATTTGGCCATATTTAAAGACGGTATTATTCGGCATACTGCTGTTATTCCATTTGGCGGAAATGTCATTACGGAAGACATAAAAGAGGGATGTTCTATCATTGAAAAACAAGCGGAGTTACTCAAGATTAAGTTTGGGTCTGCATGGCCGGGCGAAAACAAAGACAACGAGATTGTTTCTATCCCCGGACTACGTGGCAGAGACCCCAAGGAAATCACGCTCAAAAACCTGTCTAAAATCATACACGCACGCGTTACAGAAATTATCGAGCAGGTCTATGCCGAAATCAAGAATTATGGACACGAAGAGCAGAAGAAAAAACTGATAGCTGGTATTGTGTTGACCGGTGGCGGAAGCCAACTCAAACACCTAAAGCAATTGGTGGAATATATCACGGGTATGGACACACGTATTGGATATCCCAACGAACATTTGGCTGGCGATACAGACAAAGCCACTGCAAGTCCGCTTTTTGCCACAGCAGTTGGATTGGTTATGAATGCTGCAGAAACCCAATTGGCAACGCTAGACGCGGAACCAACGACACCAACAGACGAGACAGATGGTGGCGATGAAAATTCACTTGCGAAACCCCAAAAGCGGACGTCCGTTATTGACCGATTTACAGAGAGATTAAAAATATTTTTAGAAAGCGCAGAATAAACTTTTATCTATGGAAACATTTGACAACATAACATTCGATATGCCCAAGAACAAGAGCAATGTCATTAAAGTAATCGGCATTGGCGGCGGCGGCAGCAATGCCCTTAACTACATGTACAAGCAAGGGATCAACGGCGTTGATTTTGTGGTGTGTAATACCGATGCTCAAGCACTTGAAAACAGTCCAATTCCCAACAAGGTTCAGCTGGGTGTTTCACTAACCGAAGGGCTTGGCGCAGGCGCCGATCCCGAAGTGGGAGCACAGTCAGCAGTTGAAAACCTGGATCAAATATCGGACATGCTTAGCGTGAACACCAAGATGATTTTTATCACTGCCGGGATGGGTGGTGGCACGGGTACTGGTGCAGCTCCTGTAATTGCAAAGTTGGCGCAAGAGATGGGCATATTAACCGTTGGTATTGTAACCATGCCTTTCCAATTTGAAGGCAAGCTGCGTAACGAGCAAGCCCAACAAGGGCTGAATAACCTACGCAAACACGTCGACTCGCTTATTGTAATCAACAACAACAAGCTCCGCGAGGTGTATGGCGATTTGGGCTTTAAGCAAGGCTTTGCAAAAGCAGATGAGGTGCTGGCAAATGCGTCTAGAGGTATTGCCGAAGTAATCACGAATCACTACACTCAAAATATTGACTTAAGGGATGCCAAGACCGTTTTGGCCAGTAGCGGAACAGCTATTATGGGATCTGGTGTGGCTTCTGGCAGTCAGCGTGCAACCGAAGCTATTGTGCAAGCACTGGACTCACCGCTGCTCAACGATAACAAAATATTGGGCGCTAAAAATGTATTGCTCCTTATTGTCTCTGGAAGTGATGAAGTGACCATTGATGAGATTAGCGCCATAAATGAATACATTCAAAAAGAGGCGGGCAACAGCACCAATATTATTATGGGTATAGGCGAGGATGAAAAACTTGACAATGCCATTTCGGTTACCATCATAGCTACAGGTTTTGCGCCAGACATGCAACAGGAAATTGTTCATGCCGATCCACAGAAAATCATTCATTCGCTTGACGATGAGCAGAAAGTAACCCACGATTTGTCGGTAGGTCAAATTCCATTATTTGAAACAGAGGCAGCGCCGGCACCGGTTCATGAAACACCAGCAGCTACTGAAGCGGTTGAGAGCCTTATCCCAACAACAGATTTGTTACGGGATTTGGACGTTTCGTTTGAAGAAGTAAAAGCGCCAGTTAAAGATGTTGCGCCGCAACCAACTGCGTTTACCATTCACGATGTGACGCCAGTGGTTAACGACATTGAGGTGGTTGATGCCGAAGAGGTTGTCCCAGAGCCTGCGGTAGTCAATCCAATTGACCAACCTTTGGAAAAAAGACCTTCGGAAGAAGAAAATGAACCTGCTGTTTTGTTTCATTTGGATGCAGAAGCGTCAACGCCTCAAGCAAAGCAAGTACCACCCATTGCAAAAGCTGAGGAAGAAGTTACGCGCTTTGTCTTGGAAATGGATGAGGAGCCAGCAACGGCACCGGAGATGCGCAAGCCTGAAACAGCACCAAAAGAAACACCGGCAATCGAAGAAAAGCCCTTTTCCCCTATTGATGGCACCATTGCCGAAGGATTGGCAAATCGAACAGCGGAGCGTAAGGAAAAGTTAAAGCAGTTTAACTATCGTTTCAACCAAAACACTAGG
>ERZ802830.1026-NODE-1026-length-27371-cov-10.0672_pt1 | contig 27371 bp, 33 predicted proteins | sample MGYA00345654_ERZ802830 | MGnify/ENA primary metagenome ERZ802830 (study PRJEB30503, sample SAMEA104212375) | marine metagenome | biome: Westerlies Biome; feature: [SRF] surface water layer (ENVO:00010504) within the epipelagic zone...; material: water...
TCCTACTAACCTTGCAAGTCTCTGGAAGTTTGTGGTCTGATGAAAAAAAGTAACTAGAAAGTAACTTTATTGCACTAGAAAATTATAAAAAAAAGTATTATCTTATCTTGGTGTCGGCGGATTGTTTGATATTGAATAGAGATGGAAGGCCTCTGAGCTTTTTTCCACTTTCAGTCGTCGACTGGCATTCTGCTATTAAACTGACTTTAAACCGAAAAGTCTTCGTTGTGAAAGATCACAGCGATTGGGTCGTCAGGTCTCCAAGCGTGGCCTTAAATGTGCCGAGCATAATCATGCTCTCTAATTATCATAATCTCAAGAAAGAGGTGAAGTTTTCAAGATCAAATGTTTTTTCCAGAGATAACTACGTTTGCCAGTACTGCGAGGAAAAATTTCCAAAGAATGATCTTACTCTAGATCATGTTATTCCAATTTCAAAAGGAGGTGATACTTCTTGGGAGAATGTCACTACATCATGCAAAGTTTGCAATAACAAAAAAGGCAATTCTGATCTGAAACCAATGACGACGCCTAAGAAACCAACCTTAAAGCATATGATGAAATCCTATTTAGATTTATCTTATAACTTCAAAGATGAGGAATGGACTAAATACATTGATATCGATTGAAATTTACAGATTAGTAAAGTTAATACTTACAACCAGTGTCTTTCTTTCAACTAGTCTGTGGGCTAGTCCAAAGGACACTATTTGCTTTATTGACCTTAAGGAGGATAGGGTTTTTTCGGGAAAGCATTCACTCCTAGTGAGTGAAAACTGTGAGAGGAATAATATATTTAATGTATATGCCAATAAAAGTTACCTTAATGCTGACGCTGTTGTGACTAGTTGGTGCAGATACGATAGACATATTAATATATATAGAGTTGAGGAAATATTTACTGTTAATTGTGTTCTTTACGATAATAAGCCAAGAGAACTCATAGAGTAAACTTCCCCACTACATTACATTCCTCAAAGTCTTCCTTGTTATGATAACAATACAGGATTTATTGAATCTAAGATCTTGAGATTCTAAATCTGAGAAAAATGAGAATGGGATATTCCCCATTTTCCTTTTTCTTTTATAAGAATCATAGTTGCATGATTAAAAACAGGCGGGGAAACATCTCCTACTCCCGCTATAAAATCAAATCTTCTTTGAAAATGTGCAACCGCAACATTTCCATATATTCTGACTTCAGGAGAAATAATAGTTTGTATGATTTTCCAATCAGGATCTCTTTTTAAAGTCGCTGACCTTCTTTCCTTTTGGATCATCAAATTATCAACCTGATTAGGCCATTTATCTGAACCAGAAATCATCACCCTATCATCTCTTATTAAGTTCGCTTGAGCATCAAGGTCACCTTCTAAGGAAGCCCATTCCTTTATAAACTGAACTACCTCTTCTTCTTCAGAGCTATAAATTTGTCCTGAGACAGCAGATATTAATAACGAAAGTAAAATTAATTTTGGCAATTTTTTGTTCATGATATTACTCCTTTAAAGATAGAATTTTAAATTTTTAACATAAGAATCTTATCACTATAGGTCTTGAGTTTATATCGTTAACTAATATATGCACTATGAAAGTTTTAAATGACAATATTCATCGTAAAATAGGAAGTTATGAAAGAGAATACTCAATAAAAAAGAGTGGAATTAATGTGGATTATTCTAATTATTGTATTAATGTGCTGGGAGGCTTACTGGACCTACCATGCATGTTGGATTGCTTCTAAACTGGATGAAAAAAAATCTTTCTTTTTTTTTCTAGTCTTCAATCTATTAGGAATTCCAGAGATAATTTATATTTACAAAAAGAAAAAAGAGTTTGATGCAACCCTGTGACGGTTTCACTTAATCGGAGTAATTATCACGTATTTAGGAAAGGACTATGATCGAATTAATATTACTTGCTATCTTGATATTTGTTGGAGTTCTCTGGTTTAGAAATTTATCAAAAAAACAAGACCAAGAAGAAACTGAGGTTGAAGGAAACTTGCAGGCAAATAAATGGGGAACTTATTTTTCTATAATTATAGTGAGCGGTTTCTTCATTTGGCTTTTAATAACTAATGGTAATTTGAATTAAGGGAGATTATTTAATGGATAAAGGTAAAGTTTTTACAATTGGGTTATGGGCGATTCTGGGAGTTAACTATCTATTTGATTTTTCTAGTTGGGTAAATTATTTTGCCGTTTTATTATTAGCGATACACCTAATTGAATACGTTGTTTTTTTTAAAAGAATCAAAGACTCTGAAGATAACTTATTTTATGGATTTTTAATGACACTAATCTTTGGCGTTTTATATATTCAACCCTTAAAGAAATAATGAGTTCAATATCTGTACTTCCCGTGACTGATCAATAATCGGAATAGATAGATGAAGAAGATTTTATCCTTTTTGCTTTTCGCCTTTTGCATATTTTTCCTCTTAATAGGCCTATATCTGTCCGGATATTCTTTTCTTAACTTTTCAGGTAAGTTACTTATAGTCAACTTATTGTCCTCCCTTATGTGCCTTGCGATTTCAAGTGCCTTGTATTTTTTAAGGATTAAGTTGAACAGTTGAAATCGTCCACTAATCTAGTTATAAATTAATTAGTAATAATCTAAAAAGATGAAGTTGTTTAATAAAAAAAATAAATTATTTCCTGCTATAGAACCATATGATTCTGGGTTCATTAAGAAAGGAATTCATGAAATTTATTATGAACAAAGTGGTAATCCCAAAGGCAAACCGGCTATCTTTCTTCATGGTGGTCCAGGAGGCGGTGCTGGAGGCTTCTCCAGAAGATTCTTTAATCCAAAGAAGTACAGGATAGTCCTTTTTGATCAAAGAGGATGTGGAAAAAGTAAACCGCATGCCTCCTTAGAAGACAATACTACTTGGCATTTGGTAGAAGATATCGAATCTATAAGAGAACAATTAGATATTGAAAAATGGCTAGTCTTTGGTGGGTCTTGGGGAAGTACCTTAGCTTTAGCTTACGCACAAAGTCATCCTCAGCGCGTCAGTGAGCTCGTGCTAAGGGGAATATTCATGCTCAGAGAAAAAGAACTTCAATGGTTTTATCAGTATGGTGCAAGTGAAATATATCCTGAGGCGTGGCAAGGATTTTTAGAAGAGATCCCTCAAGAGAAGAGAACTAATCTTATCGAAGCTTATAGAGAAATCTTTGGTGGTGATGATGAAGAAAAAAAGCTATCTGCAGCAAAAGCATGGTCGAAATGGGAGGCTTCTACCAGCTTCATTAACCACAATCCAGAAGCAGTTAAAGAATCTATCAATAATCAATTTGCTTTAGCTTTCGCACTTATTGAAAATCATTATTTTGTTAATAAAGGCTTCTTAGATCATGAAAATCAACTTTTAGATAATATTGAAAAAATTAGACATATACCGGCAGTTATTGTCCAAGGTAGATATGATGTTGTATGCCCTCCAACAACAGCTTATGAATTACATCAAAGATGGCCTGAATCAGAATTAAAGATAGCCCCTTTCTCGGGTCATTCAGCATTTGAAGAGGAAATCACGGATTTGCTCATAGAGACTACAAATAATTTCAGCAAATAAATTTTCTTCTCATTCTAAAATTTAATATTTTTGAATAATTCGTTTAAACTAAATTCATGGGAGAAATTAGGCACGTTTCAATAGACACCCCTATCGAAGAGATACTCAGCATTTTAGAAGAAGATGCAGGATTAATTATCGACAACTATCTTAGTAAGGAAAACGTAAATTTAATCAAAGACGACCTGAGACCTTATCTAGAGGTAACTAGACATGGGCAAGATGAGTTTACAGGTTTTGAGACTAAAAGAGTTGGTGCACTAATGGCAAGATCTAAAACTTGCCAAGATTTAGCGTTAGATCCATTAATCAATGACATGGTTGATAATTTCCTTGGACCTCATTGTGAGAACTATCAATTACATTTCACATCAGCCATACAAATAGGCCCTGGGGAATCAAGCCAGATTCTCCACAGAGATAGAGGATTATGGGGTGGGTATATCCCAAGAAGAATAGAAACTCAATTCAGTACCGTCTGGGCAATTACTGACTTCACTAAAGAGAATGGCGCTACTCAAGTTGTACCTGGATCTCACAAATGGGATAAAAATAGACAACCTCTTCCTGAAGAAATAGCTTACGCTGAGATGGAGGCAGGTTCTGTCTTTATATATACAGGATCTGTTTTACACGGAGGTGGTACCAATACGACTGAAGAATCTAGATTAGGAGTTTTTCTTCACTATGCTCCTGGCTGGCTTAGACAAGAGGAAAATCAGTATTTATCTTGCCCTCCGGAAATAGCTAAAACTTTTAGCCCTGAACTGAGATCTTTAATAGGTTATTCTAAAGGTGGTTATGTTTTAGGCTTTTTTTCAGATCCAACTGATGAAGAGGGAAAACTTGAATCAGTATCCCCTGAAAAGTTATTTGGTGAATCAAATGACAAATACGAAAACCTAGCTACTCCAGAAAATTTAGTAAAAGAATCTACGAAACAATAAACTAAAGGATTAGTGGACAATAGAACTCAAGAGTTCCTTTCGCAACCTGTAATGCCCTTGCTGATAAGAATGTCAGCACCAAATACTATTGCTTTTTTTATTCAGTCGATAGTTGTACTCACGGAAGTTTGGTTTATAAGTAAGCTAGGGACAAATTCTCTAGCAGCTGTGGCTCTTGCTTTTCCTTTATTGATGATCACTCAGACTATGTCTGGAGGTGCCCTTGGGGGAGCAGTAACATCTGCCATAGCTCGCAGCATGGGTGCAAATGATATTGATAAAGCTGAAAAATTGATTTGGCATTCGATTGTTATTTCTCTTGGTGGGGCCCTAACCTTCTTAATGATTTTTTTATTATTTGGAAAGCAACTGCTTTTCTTACTAGGAGGTAAAGGAGATATTCTTCAAGAGTCATATATGTACTGTTCTGTGCTCTTTTTTGGAGGCTTAATACTCTGGTTATCCGGAAGTCTAAGTGCAGTATTAAGAGGAATGGGAAATATGCGCTTTCCAGCCACTCTCATGGTTTGCACCTCTTTTTTACAAGTTCTTCTCTCAGGTGGATTTATCTTAGGATGGTATGGATTTCCTCAAATAGGTGTTCCTGGTGCGGCAGTTGCAACTCTAATAAGTGCAAGTTTAATGGTCGCAATCATAATAATGAAACTAGTAAGTAAGTCCGTTCCTGTTAGATTAAGAATTAGTAAATTCTTATTTAGTAAAAATTTATTCAATAATATTTTTGAAGTTGCAGTACCGGCCTCAGTATCACCATTGCTTACAGTAGGTACCATATTAGTTCTCACTGGGTTGGTAGGAACTTTTGGTACCGAGGCATTAGCAGGCTATGGGATTGGATCTAGAGTGGAGTTTCTTATGATTCCTCTGATTTTCGGTATAGGAACAGCAATGACTTCAATAGTTGGAGCGAATATTGGAGCACAAAATATAGAAAGAGCCGAAACAGTTGGAATCTATGGAGGAACCACTGCTGGAATTGTTTCAATCTTTATAGGTCTCACTTTAGCAATATTCCCAGATGCTTGGATTCAGTTTTTTACAGATGACCCAAAAGCTTATGAAGTTACGAAGAAATATATTCAAATTGTTGGTCCATTTTATATATTTCAGGGCATAGGCCTCTCTCTTTACTTCGCATCGCAAGGAGCAAATGCCATGAAATGGCCAACTGTAGCAACAATAGCTAGATTTTTAATAGCGAGTATTGGTGGAGGAATTTCTATCTATTGGCTGGATCTCGGTATTGAATCAATATTTATCTCTTCATCTTTAGCAATGATGGTGTTTGGTACCATGATCTTTATATCGATCAAAAGAGGGGCTTGGAGGATAAATACCTGAAGTTTCTTATATATTCTGAATTTCTCCTGATTTTAATGCAGCCCTTTCTGTAGGTTGATAAGTAATTATATATGCCCTTCTCTCTTGATCAGATCGATTTGCGGATGAACCATGAACTAAGTGAGGGTTAAAGAAGATTAGAGAACCTGCCTCAGCTTCAAGATCTACAGAATGCTTGATATTGAAACATTCTTTGTCAGTATAAAATCCGCCCAGCTGCGAATCATCAAAAGTTCCCGGCAAGCAACCTTTCTTATGACTGCCTCGAATAACACTAAAACACCCATTATTTTTATCAGATGAATCGAGACATAAGTAAACATTAGGTAAAGAATCTACATCCTTACTATCGTGAATCCAATAGGGAGAATCTTGATGCCAGCCAAAGCCCGATCCAACTTTTGGTCTTTTAAGATTCAATTTATCAGTCCAAAGGCTAAGATTATCAACAGATAAGATCGACTTGATCGGATCCGTTAGTCTTTTATCTGCAATTACTTTATCCAGCTCATTATTTAAGAAGTGAGCAGGTTCTATAACTTTTAGATATTGACTGTATGGATCCGGTTCATATTGAAGAGTTAAATAATCTATATCAACAAATTTTTTTTTGTCTAAAAAATATTCTTTACCACTATCAGAAACGGAATGAGCCTTGAGTACAGTAGCCTCAAATATATCCCTAAGATTTTCTAGCTCCTCTGATACGAATTGATTTGGTCGAACAAGAAAGCCATCCTCAAGGTATCGACTATGCTCTTTATCAGTAAGAAAAAAGGACACTTACCTTTAGATAAGTGAAATACCCATCATAATTAGACAAATGATGGAAACAAACCAAAGGATTGTTCTTAGATATAAAATGCCAAACATATAGGAAAAGTAATAAAGCACTCTAGAACCTAGCCAGAACATTGCTAGATTGAAGTTATCTATATCGAGCATTATGGATAAAAGGCTTAAGGCTAAGAATGCGGGTAAGCTTTCAAGGATATTATTTCCAGCTCTTCTTGTTCGGCCAACAATGGACGCCTCTTCCACTGAACCTTCTCTGTTAGAAATAAGAAAGTCTAAGTTTTTACTATTTAGTAAAGCTGGAGTTAATAATTGTATAAGGGTTAATAATAAGGCGAGAAGAATTAATGTAATCATTATAAATATCCTGTGTTAGTCTCACCTAAAGATTAAACTAGATTAACCTTAAATTAAACCCCAATTTAAAAGATAAATGAGATTCCTAAATAGAATTTTTACGATTAAGAATGTACCTTCTGTTAATTGGAGCTCTGAATTTCCTCTAAATACCAGACCAAGATTTATCACGTTGCTGATGCTTGTAATTGGTCTTTTCTTATTTGGCTTAGGTGAGGCTATTATTATAGGAAGCGGTTCTGGAGTTAGTCCTTGGACCGTATTAGCCCAAGGAATTTCTTCAAAGTCTGGCCTCTCAATTGGAATGGCTACCTTTCTAATTAGCGTATCTATTCTTGTGTTCTGGATACCTTTGAAACAGGTTCCAGGGATAGGAACTATTCTAAATGCTATCATTATTGCTTCTGCTATAGACTTAACTCTTCCTTACTTGCCTCATCCTGATTCCTTGGTCTTAAAAATATTACAAGCGTGTTTTGGTATCTTAATTGTGGGAATTGGAAGTGGTATCTATCTCTCTAGCAATCTGGGTCCGGGACCAAGAGATGGTCTAATGGTTGGACTACAGAAAAAAACCGATACTTCAATAGCTACCATCAGAACTATTATTGAACTTTCCGCAGTACTAATGGGATGGATGCTTGGAGGGCTAGTCGGGATTGGAACAATTCTATTTGTCTTCGGAATTGGTCCATGTGTTGGTATTGGACTAACTTTAGTTGAAAAATTTTCAAAACGACCTTGATTTAAATTACTTGAAAAGTAACTTATTGTCTCTTCTAATGGACTATCAACAACATTAAATTATTATGAAAAGAAGCGTAACCATTCCATCTACAATTATTTCAATTGCTTTAGGGATACTTATTGCCACTGCAGGAAGCCAAGGTTCAGAAAGCTATAATGGGATAGCGTTATTTGCTATCTGTGCATCAGTTAGCTTTTTATTACATTGGATAATATTCATACCTTCATATATTTATCAAACCGAACACTATTTTGATTTAACTGGATCAATCTCTTATCTGAGTGCAATAGCCTTAGGGTTTTATCTAAATCCATCGATGGATCCGAGAGATCTCCTAATAGGAGCTTTAATTTCTATTTGGGCACTAAGGCTGGGTTCTTTCCTTTTTATGAGAGTTAAGCAAGATGGAAAAGACGATAGATTTACAATCATGAAAACTCAATTTCACTGGTACATAATGACGTGGACCATAGGTGGACTCTGGGTTTTCCTCACCATGGCAGCAGGTCTTGCTGCAATCACTTCTAATGTTAATGTACCTCTAGGTGTAATGGCGTATTTAGGTTTATCTCTATGGATTTTTGGTTTTTCTATTGAAGTAATAGCAGATAGGCAAAAAAGAAATTTTAAAAAGCGACAGAATAAAGATAAAGAATTTATTACCAGTGGACTTTGGGCCTGGTCGAGGCATCCTAATTATTTTGGCGAGATTACCTTATGGTTAGGGCTTACTCTAATAGCCTTTCCAGTTTTAAGTGGTTGGCAACTAGTTACCCTCATATCTCCTGTCTTCGTTTATATACTTCTGACTAGAATTAGTGGAATACCATTGTTAGAAAATAGAGGTATGAAAAAGTGGGGTTCTGATCCGGAATATATCGACTATTTAGAAAGAACACCTTCCTTGGTGATGAGAAAACCTAAAAAATAAAAAATTGGAGTTATTAAAATGACGAGACAAGAACAAACCGGTGGATGTTTATGCGGAAAAGTAAGCTATCTTTTCAATAAAGATGAAGTGATATCAGCTCATCATTGTCACTGTGTTGACTGTAAAAAAAGCACTGGTAGCGGTAAAGCAACAATACTATTAATTCCCAATAATTCCCTAAAAGTAAAAGGTAGCCTAAAATTCTTTACTGTTACTGGTTCGGCTGGTTCAAATGTTTCAAGAGGGTTTTGTGAAGAGTGTGGGTCACCTCTCATTTCCTTCGTAGAAGAAAACCCAGATATCAAATTCATCAAAGCGGGGAGTATTGATGACTCTTCTTGGGTTACTGCTAACTCTAATTTTTGGAGCTCCACTGCAAGTCCTTGGTCGCCTGCAGATGAAAAGATAAATAACTTTACACATAATCCTGATTTCGTATAAACATTGAAACCATCCGATCTCTACTCCAAGTTAATTGAAGATGGGCAACTGAGCTTTGACGAAGCGCAAGCTGCTCTCTTAGATGAACTTGATAAACTAAGTGATAATCTCGCTAAACGATCTAGATCTTGGTTTAGTCGAAAACCAATCAATGGCTTTTATATCAGAGGTGAAGTTGGAAGAGGGAAAACTCAAATCATGGATATTTTCTTTGAAACTCTGGATGTTAAGAAAAAAAAGAGAGTTCATTTTCATAGATTCATGAAAATACTTCATGATGATTTAGATAAGATATCGGGACAAAAAGATCCCTTAAAAATAGCTGCAAAGAATATTTCAAATGAAACAGAAGTCCTTTGCTTTGATGAGTTTTATGTTGAAGATATTGGAGATGCAATGTTACTTGGGAGATTTATAAATGAGTTATTCGAAAATCAAGTAACACTCATTACAACTTCAAATACCCATCCTGATAATCTATATAAAGATGGACTTCATCGGTCTAGATTCCTTCCGGCAATAGAATCCATAAAAAAGCACTGTGAGATATATGAATTAAACTCGGCCCAAGATTATCGTCTTAGAACACTTGAACAGTTAGAAATATTTACTGTAGGAGAGCAGGCTGAAGGAAGGAAAAAATTGGAATCTAATTTCTCTGAACTAACTAATAATGAATTTATAGAAGATGGGAATATACAGATTCTAGGAAGAAAAATTAAAACTATTAGACTAGCTAAAGGATCTGTCTGGTTGTCATTTCATGAGATCTGTGAAGGACCAAGAAGCGCGAAAGATTATATTGAGGTATGTAGTGAGTTCCATACTCTCTTTGTATCTGGCATTCCAGTCATGAGGGCTGAAAATGATGACTCAGCGAGAAGGTTTATTGCCTTGGTAGATGAATGCTACGAAAGGAATGTGAACTTAATCCTATCTATGGAAGCAGACTTGAAAGAAATTTATATAGGTGAACGATTATTTGAACCCTTTAAAAGAACTATCAGTAGATTAGAAGAAATGAGGTCAAGAGAATATCTCTCAAGACCTCATCTAATATAACTAGACCGATTGCAGCATCTTTATTTCAGGTGCACCTGCCATAAAGCCACCCATTTGCGCACCTAGCTCTCTGAAATAATCTGTTTTTCCATGAGCTGCATGAGCTTCTTCATCTTTATATCTTTCTAAGAAAACATAAGTTGTATCATCTTCCTTATAAAGGTCGTAATAAACAACTCCATCCTCATTGGCATTCACTTTCTCAACCAGCTGAGAAGCAATGGCTTCAAAATCTGAACCCGATCCTTCTTTTATCTTTAAAGTAGCTACAATTCCGATCATTTTTTTCTCCCTTATTTTTAAATTAGCTGTAGACTTTAGTTAGTTTCAAAAAAATAATCGAGAACTTTTTTAAGCATGGAAAACTTAGTCATAATTGGAGCAGGACAATCTGCCATCCAATGTATAACTTCTTTAAAGAAAGAAGGGTATACAGGCTCAATTACAATGATAGGAGAAGAAGAGCATCTCCCCTACCAAAGACCGCCTCTCTCTAAAGGTTTTCTTGATGATTCAATTAATAAAGAAAGGCTATATTTCAAAAAGTTAGATTTCTTTACTGAAAATAAAATTCAACTCAAACTTGGAACCGTAGCCAATAAAGTTGACCTTAAAAACAAACTTATTTTTTTGTCGGATGAAACAAATCTTAGTTTTGATAAGTTAGTTTTTGCTACAGGCAGCAGAGTTCGTGAATTAGATTTTCCTGGAAATAATCTTAGTTCAATCCATTACCTAAGGGGTTTAGAAGATGCTGAATCCATAAAAAATGACATGGAGAGAAGTAAAGATATAGTCATTATAGGGGCTGGCTATATAGGTCTGGAAGTTGCTGCAATAGCAGCCAAAAAGAATGTAACAGTTTCAGTTATAGAAATGGCCGATAGAGTTATGAACAGAACAGTAGATCCTCAGATTTCAGATTACTACTTAAAACTTCATGAGAGTAATGGAGTTAAGTTTTCATTCAATAATAGCCTACAAGAGATAAAAGGTTCGACAACAGTAGAATCTGTTTTATGCTCAGATGGATCAGAAATTAAAGCTGATATGGTGGTTATAGGAGCAGGCATTATCCCCAATGTAGAGCTTGCCGAAGATGCTGGTGTAATTTGTGATAATGGAATTCTTGTTGATGAGTTTGGACAAACAAATCATAAAAATGTTTATGCTTGCGGAGACTGCACGAGCCATCCTAATAAATTACTGAATAGACAACTTAGACTAGAATCGGTTCATAATGCAATGGAGCAATCTAAAACGGTAGCTCTTTCGGCTTTGGCCAAACCTTTGGAATACAATCAAGTGCCATGGTTTTGGTCAGATCAGTACGATCATAAATTACAAATAGTTGGTCTGTCTGGTGGACATGATAATGTAACCTTAAGAGGTAACACTAAAGATCAACAATTTATGCTCTTTTACACTAAAGAAAATGAACTCGTTGCTGTAGATGCAGTCAATAATCCAAAAGAATTTTTAATATGTAGAAAGCTGGTAGCAAATAAAGTTAAAATAAAACCTGAAATGATTTCAGATACACACACCAACCTAAATGATTTAATCTAATGAAAGAAACAATCGTAACAGAATATGCTCTAGGCCAAGTTGTTAAACATAAGTACCTCGATTTTAGAGGTGTCATTTATGATGTTGACCCTGAATTCAATAATACTGAAGAATGGTATCAATCAATCCCTGCAGCAATAAGGCCTAAGAAAGATCAACCTTTTTACCACGTATTTGCTGAAAATGATCAAGTCTTTTACTCGGCTTATGTATCTCAACAAAATCTATTAGTTGATGATAGCCAGGTACCTGTAGAGCATCCTGACGTGCCTGTTTTCTTTGGTGGGTTTGACGGAGAGTCTTACGAAATATTGGAAAATAGTAAGAACTAATCTTACACTTTTCTTACTTGCTCATAAGCAAGGCCAACGCAGCAAGAAAAAACATCCATAGCAGCATCTAGCTCTTCTATAGAACATGCGGTAGGAGCTATTCTTATAAATTTATCTTCTTGATCTATACCATACGGATGCGTGGCACCTGCAGGAGTGAGTTTCAGTCCCAGTTCAGCCGCTAAGGAAATTATGTTTCTTGCCATTCCTATATCTGATTCAAAAAGTATGAAATAACCTCCTTCAGGACTAGTCCATGCTCCTAAACCCATAGACTCAAGTCTATTATTAACAAGATCGAATTTTGGCTTAACGATATCTGCATGCCTTCTCATATGTTCCTGTAGATCATTTTCTTGAAAAAATCTAACATGCCTCGCTTGATTTAATTTATCGGGACCTATCATTAAGGCAGAATAGAAAGGAAGGAATGACTCTTGGTTAAGCTCAGACATAGCAATAAATCCAACACCAGCTCCAGCAAATGTTATCTTTGAAGTTGACCCAAACTCAACCACAACATCTTCACAGTCATTGTTCTTAGCTAAACTAAATATATCAAATAGAGGAGTTTGATCAGATAAATCATGCACTGCGTAGGCATTGTCCCAAAAGATTATACTTTTGGTTTTAGAATTACTGAAAATTTCCAGTAGACCTTCAGTTACTTCAGAGCTATAAATCTCGCCTGTTGGATTAGAATATTTTGGTACACACCAAATTCCCCTAATTGATTCATCCGTCTCAACAAGTGTCTGTATCTCATTCAAGTCAGGTCCTTCTCCAGTAAGGCTAACAGGGATCATATTGATGCCGAATGTTTCACATAACTTAAAATGCCTATCGTAGCCCGGAACAGGACAAAGGATAGACACTCTTTCTTTATTGCTCCAAGGACCTGTGCCATTACCTTCTACAAATAGAAATGATAGAAATTGTGACATTAGGGAAAGGCTGCTATTTCCTCCAGCCCAGATATAGTCTTTTGAACAGCCTAAGATCTTAGAACCTAGCTCTCTGCAACCGTCTATCCCTTTAATTTCTCCGTAATTTCTTATATCCACACCATCCGATATAAAATAATTTCCTCTAAAGGCAGCTAAGTCATTTGATAGATCTAATTGGTCTGCTGAAGGCTTGCCTCGCGTCAAATCTAAGGAAAGATTCTTAGATTTAAGCTCTTCAAACTTAGAAATATAGTCCATTTGTTTTAGGTTGAATATATAAAAAACGTGATCTTAACATTGAGCGTTGTTGAGGGGTAAAGAAATTATAATTGATTAATTTTTATACAAATTAAGATTAGTTAAGTGAAAGCTGGCTATTGAGAATTAGTGCACAAAGTTATCCACATTCTTAGTGGATAAGATAGATACACCAAAGACAATCCAGTCAAGAAATAGTACAATTCTTTTTTAAGTAAAGAGCTTTGAAGAAGAAAACCTCTCTATATCAGAATCACTTAGACCTAAATGCCAAAATGGTAGATTTCCATGGATGGTCTATGCCCATTAATTATGGGTCTCAGATAAATGAACACAATAGTGTCCGGGAAAACTGTGGTATTTTTGATGTTTCTCACATGACAATTCTTGATTTCAAAGGTGATGATGCAGAATTATTTGTAAGAAAATTAATTTCCAACGACATTAAAAAACTTACCGAAACTTACGCTGGTTTGTATTCAGCAATGGTAAATGAACAGGGTGGTGTCATTGATGATCTCATAGCTTATAAGATGGAAACAGGTTATCGCTTAGTTGTAAATTGTGCAACAAGGGGCGAAGATCTTAAATGGATTTCTAAGAAGTCACTCGATTTTAAAGTAGAAATGATAGAAAGAGATGATTTATCCATGATAGCCGTGCAAGGTCCTAAATCATCAGATGTTCTCTCCGAATGTCCAGCTCCGATAGTGAGGGCATTGGAATCAAAAAAAAGACAACAGGGCGTTTACGGTAACAATATGTTTGCTACCAAAACAGGATACACTGGAGAAATAGGGTTTGAAGTAATACTCCCTCATGAGCAGGCAGTAAATCTTTGGCAAAATGCAGTTGATGCTGGAGCAGTTCCCGTTGGACTGGGGGCCAGAGATACACTAAGGCTTGAAGCAGGGATGAACCTATATGGATTTGAAATGGATGAATCTATAACACCCTTTGAATGCAATATGTCATGGACAGTCGATTTCAGTGATGCTGATAGAGAATTTTTTGGTAAAAAAGCTCTTGAAAATTTCCTCAAAGATGAAAGTTACAATGAACTTGTTGGAATAATGTTAGATGAGAGAACTATCCTGCGCCAAGGTCAAAAGCTTTGGTTCAACGACAATGAAGATTTAAATGGCATTGTCACAAGTGGCACCTACTCACCTACCCTCAAAAAGCCAATCGCACTAGCTAGAATCCCAAAAATGGATTTAAAAAGCTGTTTTACCGAAGTGAGAGGAAAGAAGGTTTTTGCTAAAATAGGGCCTCCAAAGTTTATCAAAGAAGGTAAAGAAATTTTTAAGGAAAGATTATGAGCACTAATAATGAAGTAAGGTATCTAGCCAGTCATGAATGGGGAAGAATAGATGAAGAAGGAATACTCACTGTTGGAATTAGTAATCATGCGCAAGACCTCTTAGGTGATATCGTTTTCGTAGAGCTCCCAGATATTGGTAAGGAGTTAGATGCTGAAGAAGAATCGGCAATAGTCGAATCAGTTAAAGCAGCCTCAGATGTTTACACTCCACTTTCAGGTGAGGTCATAGAAATAAATGAAAAACTCTTTGACGAACCTGAAATAGTAAATAACTCACCATTTGAAGATGGATGGTTTTTTAAAATAAAACTTCATGATAGTTCAGCTTTTGAAGATCTTATGACAGAAGATGAATATAACGCTTCCTGTGAGGAATAGATAAAAATATAACTTTGAAAAAATCAAAAAATAATCTTTTTTCTGACCGGCACATAGGCACCACTCAAGAGGATAGAAATTCTATGCTCGAATGTATTGGGTACAAGTCGATGGATCAATTTATAAAGGCTGTGATCCCGTCTAATATCTTAGAAGAAGGAAAGATAAACCTGGGTGAACAAAAAACTGAAGAAGAAGCCCTTTTAGAACTAAAACAAATTGCCGAACAAAATAAAGTATATAAAAGTTTTATCGGGCAAGGTCATTACAATACTCACACACCTAAAGTGATCTTAAGAAATGTATTTGAAAATCCCGGGTGGTATACCTCCTACACACCTTATCAACCTGAGATATCTCAAGGTAGATTAGAAGCATTAATAAATTTCCAAACAATGGTAACTGACCTTACTGGCATGGAAATATCAAACGCATCTCTATTGGATGAGGCGACAGCAGCCGCAGAAGCTATGACATTAGCAAAAAGAGCTTCTAAATCTTCATCAGATACTTTTTATGTTGATGAAAATAGTTTCCAAAATACCATCAATGTATTAAAAACTCGTGCTAAACCACTTGGAATAGAACTAAAAATAGGGCCACTAGAAGAAGCCCAACATGAAGAGTATTTTGGCGTATTTATTCAATATCCAGGCTCTGATGGTTTAATTAATGACTTTTCTAGTATTGTTGATTCAATTCATGAAAAAAAAGGAATTGCTGTTTTTGCGAGTGACCTATTAGCACTCACATTACTAAAATCTCCGGGGGAAATGGGAGCAGATATAGTCGTTGGCTCATCCCAAAGATTTGGTGTTCCACTTGGATGTGGAGGACCGCATGCAGCCTTTATGTCTGTGAGAGAGGATCTCAAAAGATCTTTGCCTGGAAGAATTGTTGGTGCATCTGTTGATAGCTCGGGTGATTTAGCATATCGCCTTGCCCTTCAAACGCGAGAACAGCATATAAGAAGGGAAAAAGCTACAAGTAATATCTGTACTGCACAAGCCTTACTGGCAATAATGGCCGGATTCTATGCCCTCTACCATGGGAAAGACGGTCTCATCAAGATAGCACAAAAGGTGAATCTGCTTACTAGTATTCTCAAAGAAAACCTTTCTGATGAAGGCTTTGAATCCAAAAATGATGACTTCTTTGATACCTTGGTTATAAAGACTAAATCAGTAACGAATGAAGTTCATGCGAGAGCAATAGAAAATAATTTCAATCTGAGAATTATAGATTCGGAATCTTTAGGCATTTCACTAGACGAAACATCTTCAATAGAAGATGTAAAAATTTTACTAAATATATTTAGTAATTCCGACAAAGATCTCATCGAATCAAGTGAAAAATCAATACCAGAAAGTCTTGAGAGAAAATCAGATTTTCTTGATCATGTTGTTTTTAAACAATTTCATTCAGAAACAGAGATGTTAAGGTACATAAGAAAATTAAGCGATAAAGATATAGCCCTAGATAGAGCTATGATCCCGTTAGGATCTTGTACCATGAAGTTAAATGCTACTTCAGAAATGATTCCTGTTAGCTGGTCAGAATTCTCTAATATTCATCCTTTTGCTCCGAAAGATCAGTTGGCGGGCTATTCCAGACTAATTAATGAAATGGAAGAAATGCTTGCTCTTCTAACAGGCTATTCGGCTATATCCTTGCAACCCAACGCAGGGTCACAAGGTGAATATGCTGGACTTCTGGCTATAGATGCATTTCATAAGAGTAATGATGAAAATAGGAATATTTGTTTAATTCCAAAATCTGCACACGGAACTAATCCAGCATCTGCACAAATGGTGGGATTGAAAGTCGTTCCTGTAGATTGTGATGCAGAAGGTAATATAGACATAGATGATCTAAAAGATAAAGCTTCAACTCATTCAGCTAACCTTTCTTCTCTGATGATAACTTACCCTTCTACTCACGGAGTTTTTGAAACATCGGTATCTCAGGTCTGTGAGATTATTCATTCTCATGGTGGTCTTGTTTATATAGATGGTGCTAATTTCAATGCCATGGTCGGACTTTGCTTTCCGGGTTCTTTTGGCGGTGATGTTTCTCACCTAAATCTTCATAAAACTTTTTGCATACCGCATGGTGGCGGAGGTCCGGGCATAGGTCCTATCGGAGTAGTAGATAAACTGAAAGATTTCATCCCTTCTCACCATGAAGAACATAAATTTGTTGGTCCTGTGTCTGGAACAGACTGGGGAAGCGCTAGTATATTGCCCATCAGCTGGATGTACATGAAAATGATGGGCACAGATGGTCTTGTCAGTGCTACTCAAAACGCAATATTGAATACAAACTATATTGCGACTAAATTAAAAGGTCATTACGAGATACTTTATAAAGGTAAAGATGGTTTAGTTGCACACGAATGTATTATTGATATTAGACCACTAAAAGAAACAGCAGGGATAGAAGTAGAAGATGTGGCAAAAAGGCTCATAGACTATGGGTTCCACGCTCCAACCATGTCATGGCCTGTTGCTGGCACTCTAATGATTGAGCCTACTGAAAGTGAATCTCTAAAGGAATTAGATAGATTTTGCGAGGCAATGATAAAAATTAGAGAAGAAATAAGAGAAATAGAAGAAGGAAAGGCATCTAAAGATGATAACCTTTTAAAAAATGCTCCTCATACGGCCAAAACTCTAATTACAGATTCTTGGACTCATGAATACAACAGATCAAAAGCAGCCTATCCTGTAGACAACTTATATGAAGATAAATATTGGCCACCAGTCGGGCGAGTTGATAATGTTTATGGGGATAGAAATCTAGTATGTAGCTGTCCATCCATGGAAGACTACGAATGAAGGTTTCTTCGATCCTCAATTAACCACTTTCTATCTTCAGCAACCTCTCTTAACTTCTTATCTGGGCTAATTGCGCATGGAAAATTAGAAAATTCTAAAAGTGGTAAATCATGTATAGAATCAGAATAAGCATATATCTCATCAAATTTTTTCGATTCCATCCAATATTTGATTCTTCTTACCTTTTCATCAGAGAAGTTGGGGTTCCCTTTTACGCCTCCTGTAAAAGATCCATTTAAATATTCCGGATCTGTGCCGAAGCAAGTATCTATACCTAATTTTTTTCCAATACTGTCTACAAGAAAGGATAAAGACCCAGATGTGAGGATTTTAATATCTTCCTTATGTTTTTTGAGTAACTCCTGGGTTAAATCATCAGTCAGCCTATCAACAACATCGAAAGAAAAGGTCTCTATACTTCCCTCTATCTCTTTTAAACTTTTTCCTATTAAAGGACTAAGCAAGAACTTTGAATATTCATCTACATCTAACTGTCCTTGCCTATAGTTAACCGTAAATTGTTCCATTTTGTTAAAAAACTCAGGATCTGTAATTAATGAATTTGTATTCATATATTGAACCCATTCACCCTCAGTATCGCCATCAAAAAGAGTGTCATCTAAATCAAATAAAGCTAATTTATTTTTTTTCATTATTATATGTTGAACAAGATTGAAGTATGGAAGCGTCATTATACAGACCCAACGCAGGCATTATTATATTTAATAGGCAAGGCAAATTACTTTGGTGTAAAAGGAAAACTGGAGATGGCTGGCAATTTCCTCAAGGCGGAATAGATGATGGAGAATCGCCTCAACAGGCCATTATCAGGGAAACTTATGAAGAAGTAGGTTTGAAGCATGAAAAAATTAAAATCATCAGGGAAAATGATAGGTGGATAAACTATGATGTTCCTAAAAATAAAATACCTAAATATTTCTCTTTAAAGAATAGAAGATTTAGAGGCCAGACTCAAAAATGGTTTTTAGCAGAATTTCTTGGAGAAGATAGCGATATTAATCTCAATACGCACAGTCAAATTGAGTTCACAGAATGGACTTGGTCTAGTTATTGGCATCCCGTTGCAAAAGGTGTTGAGTTTAAAAGAGATGCCTACAGAGAAGCTTTAAAAGATTTACTTCCTTTTTACAAAAACTACTTGAAAAGCATTTAATCCTTAAGTTTGAAAGAAAATTCAACTGAAGTGCCTTCAATTCCTTCTTTGTGATAAGAAAGTTCTGATATGTTTATTTCACCAGACGGATGAGAAGAAAATACAGTTGTGCATCTAGTTCCATATATTGGTGATCTAATAAATCTATAGGGAATTTCTTCTCCATCCCGAACTTGAAGTTCTTTTTTTGTCTTTTCATGAAGATTTCCATACTCCTTCTTCATGACATTAAAACCTTTCTCTACAGAAAAGCCTTCATGCAAAATATCATTTAAATCATGCTTAATTGCTTCTACTTTTTTTGTTGAAGAATTCAGGGTTAGGTTACCTAAAGCATGCACACCTTCCGATATAAAAAAAATACCTTCAAGTCTGTTACATAAATAAAATAAACCCTTCTTGTCTCCAACAATAAGATTAAATCCTGCATAATTTTCCATAACAGGCTCTATTTCCTCGAGATAAGCTTTAGCAGATAAATTTGATTCTAAGAAATCTGTTACGAGCGCACCTCTAGAAGAATCATATTTAATTGCACTATTTTCTTTTAAGTTGGTAATAGCACCAAACTTGCCTTCTCGATTTGTTCCTAACCAGGTCCCTCCTGCTTCTTCATCTTTTCCAGCAAGGATCTCTTTATTTGACCACCAGTGCATAGCGGTTGTTTTCCTCTCATGATATTCATCTCGATTGGCTATTATTTTAAAAAAATATGACTCTTTACCATTCCAATCCTTAGATTTCTCAACAGATAAAGCAATTAAACACATAAATTAAAGTGAGAACTTGGACTTAATGATAAAATGAAGAATTGGAAATACTTCTTTATTTTTTACTCGGTTCATTCTCTGGTGTTCTAGCTGGATTATTTGGTATTGGTGGCGGGATTATAATTATCCCCTCATTCTTTTACATATTTGCCTATTTAGGATTTCCTGAAGAAATTCTATCACATATGGTTTTAGGTAGTTCTCTTGGTGTAATAGTATTCAGCTCAGTATCTTCGACTTATTCACATAATGCTAAAGAAGCAGTTAATTGGGATCTAATAAAGGTTGTAGCACCCAGTATAATTGTAGGGTCTGCTCTTGGAGGTATTACAGCAGGCTATTTAGAAAGTAATACACTCCAAGGATTAGTTGCCTTATTCTTGGTTGTGGCATCTGTTCAATTAATCTTTGAATTTCCTCCTCCACCTCAAAATCCACGAACTAATTTAGTTGGTCCCGTCATTGCTGGAGGAGGCATAGGATGGCTTTCAGGTGTATTTGGAATTGGAGGTGGTATATTTTCTGTGCCTTATTTCTACCATAGAGGCTTGAAGATGATGAATGCAATAGGTACATCGGCTGCGTGTGGAATACCTATAGCCTTAGCTGGATCAATTTCTTATATGATCATTGGCTTTGATATCAGTTATACGCCAGAAAATAGTATTGGATATGTATATCTTCCAGCAACAATCATCGTGGGTCTAATGAGTTCATTAACTGCCAAATATGGTGTAAATATAGCCCATAGAATGAAACAAAAAAAATTAAGAATAGCCTTTGCTTTTTTAGTTATCATAATGGCTTTAAATCTCTTGATGCGCTAAATGAAGAATAAAAATGATGAATACTGGAAATCAAATCTAAGAATTGTTTTTTCTCTTCTTGTTATTTGGTTTATAGCTTCTTTTGGGTTTGGAATAATTTTCTCTGATATGCTCGATCAAATAAAAGTCGGAGGCTTCAAATTAGGTTTCTGGTTTGCTCAACAAGGCAGTATTTACATCTTTGTCTTAATTATCTTTATATATGTTTGGTTGATGAAAAGGCTAGACAAAAGGGTTTCTGAAAAAGAGAAATAATGAGCACTCAGTTACTTACTTATTTATTTGTTGGAGCAACATTTTCCCTTTATATAGGTATAGCTTTGTGGTCTAGAGCCCAATCTACAAATGATTTCTATGTTGCCGGAAAAGGTGTTCATCCGGTAGCTAATGGTATGGCAACTGCAGCTGACTGGATGTCAGCAGCTTCTTTTCTTTCTATGGCTGGTTTAATAGCATTCTTAGGAAAAGATGGTTCAGTTTATTTAATGGGCTGGACTGGAGGATATGTATTATTAGCCTTACTTCTTGCGCCCTACTTAAGAAAATTCGGTAAATTTACTGTTCCTGATTTCATAGGTGAAAGGTATTACTCTAAAACTGCCCGAAAACTGGCCGTTTTGTGTCTTATCTTCATTTCATTTACCTACATAGCAGGACAAATGAGAGGTGTTGGAATCGTATTCTCTAGATTCCTTGAAGTAGACATTAATACTGGTGTTATTGTAGGAATGGCTATTGTCTTCTTTTACGCCGTCCTAGGAGGCATGAAAGGTATTACCTATACACAAGTTGCTCAGTACTGTGTATTAATTTTTGCTTATCTAGTGCCTGCTATCTTCATCTCCATTCTTATGACGGGTGAAGTCATTCCGCAGATTGGTTTTGGAAGCACGCTTGTTGATAGCCAAGTTTATCTATTGGATAAATTAGACCAAGTAACTAAAGATTTAGGTTTTGTTGCTTATACAGAAAATGTAAAAAGTAATATTGATATATTTTGTATTACGGCTGCATTAATGTTCGGAACTGCCGGTTTGCCTCACGTTATTGTAAGATTTTTTACAGTTCCTAGTGTGGGTGCCGCCAGACAGTCAGCTGGTTATGCGCTTATCTTTATTGCGCTTTTATATACAACTGCTCCGGCTGTCTCTGCTTTTGCACGGATGAATCTGATAGATTCAATTCAAGATCAACCATATAGCTCTTCTCCCTCTTGGTTCAAAAACTGGGAGGAGATAGGGCTGATCGCTTGGAAGGATAAAAATGCAGATGGAAATATTCAGTATTCTTCAGGTGATGCTCTAGAAAACATCAAACCTCAGTACTCTGAAGAAAGAGGCATCAGTGGTGAAAGGATAGTTGAAAATAAAGCCAACTTAAAAAATGATAATGAAGTCTACATCGATAGAGATATTATAGTTTTAGCTAACCCTGAAATAGCACAATTACCCGGATGGGTTATAGCCCTTGTAGCGGCTGGAGGCCTAGCAGCAGCTTTATCCACTGCAGCTGGACTTCTATTGGTCATATCCTCTTCCATATCTCATGATCTATTGAAGAAAACGTATATGCCTCAAATTACTGAAAAGCAAGAACTTAGGTATGCAAGGATTTCAGCTGCTGTTGCAATTGGAATTGCTGGAGTATTTGGCATATATCCACCAGCCTTTGTAGCTCAAGTTGTGGCTTTTGCTTTTGGGTTGGCCGCAGCAACTTTCTTTCCTGCCCTATTTCTAGGTATTTTCTATAAAAGATTAAATAAAGAAGGTGCTATTGCAGGTATGCTCGGAGGACTTATTTTCACTGCTTCGTATATCATTTACTTTAAATTCATTAATCCAGATATAAACAATTCAGATTTCTGGTTCATGGGTATTTCTCCTGAAGGCATTGGTTCCGTTGGAATGGTATTGAATTTTATACTGGCCCTAACTATTTCAGCTTTTTCAAGCGCTCCCCCTAAAGAGGTCTATGAAATGGTTGATGAAATCAGGAAGCCTTAATGCTTTTACCTGAAATTGATCCAGTAATAATCCAGATAGGATGGTTTTCCATAAGATGGTATTCACTGACATGGATAGCAGCATTCCTCACGATCTATTTTTTAATTAAGAATTATCAAAAAGATCTTAATACTGAACAGGTAAGTGATCTTATGTTTTATAGCTTACTGGGTGCGATACTTGGAGGAAGAGCTGGCTATGTATTGTTTTATTCGATAGAACAATTTTTTAACAATCCACTGTCTATCTTCTTCATTTGGGAAGGAGGATTATCTTTTCATGGTGGGCTTTTAGGAGTTCTGGTGGCCTGTCTACTTCTGTCCAAGAGATGGGGTGTCGGTTTCTTCTGGTTAATGGATAGAGTAGCTCCCTTTGTTCCTCCTGGCCTAGGTTTCGTTAGATTAGGAAATTTCATGAATTCAGAACTTTTAGGGAGGCCAACGGATATGAGCTGGGGAGTTATTTTTCCTTCTGATCCCTTGGGTATTTCACGACACCCGTCTCAACTTTATCAGGCCTTTGGAGAAGGAATATTGCTATTTATATATATGTTCATAGTAGTCCAAAAGCCTAAGCCCTTAATGAATGTTTCTGGCCATTTCCTCATAGGGTATGGAGTGATTAGATTTGTAACTGAATTTTTCAGAACACCAGATCAGCATATTGGTTTTTCAGCTTTTGAATTACTTACTAGAGGTCAATTGCTATCGATACCTATGGTAGTAATTGGTCTGCTACTAATTTATTATTCTTATAAGAAACAAATTTGAATTGATGGAACAATATCTAGATTTACTTAAAGAAATAAAAGATAAAGGAGTCGAAAAGGGAGATAGAACTGGCACTGGAACAATCAGTATCTTTGGACATCAAATGAAATTTGATTTAGAAGAAGGATTTCCACTTGTTACAACCAAAAAGGTAAACTTCGACGCAATCCTACATGAGCTTTTATGGTTCATTCAAGGCGATACAAATATTAAATATTTGGTTGATAACAAAGTAAATATATGGAACGAGTGGCCGTTTCAAAGCTGGCTAGAGAAAACAGGTCAAGATAAAAAAATAGAGATGCACTCTCCAGAATGGAAAGAGAAATTAGCTGAGTTCATTGCAAATATAAAAACGGACAATTCGTTCGCTGAAGAATATGGAGACTTGGGGCCCGTTTATGGCAAACAATGGAGAGATTTTGAAGGTATAGACCAACTCCATCAAGTAATAGAAGATATAAAAAATAACCCGAACTCTAGACGTCACATAGTTTCAGCATGGAACCCTAAAGAAATACCAATAATGGTAAAGTCAGGTTTACCTCCTTGTCATACTCTTTTTCAATTTTATGTCAGCGAAGGAAAATTATCCTGTCAGCTTTATCAAAGAAGTGCTGATGTATTTCTTGGCGTGCCTTACAACATAGCTTCATATGCCCTACTGACTTGCATGATAGCATCAGTAACAAACTTAAAGCCTGGTATATTTGTGCATTCGCTTGGCGATACACATATCTATCTAAATCACATGGATCAGGTTGATGAACAGCTAGCTAGGGATCCCCACGGACTACCGAGAATAAAAATAAATAAGAAAGATTCTTTATTTGATTATGATTTTAAAGACTTTGAACTTTTAGACTATAAATCACATCCATTCATTAGTGCACCAATTGCTGTTTAATGGAGATAAATTTAATTGCAGCTGTAGATAAAAATCTCGCTATTGGAAAAGAAGGGAAAATACCTTGGGAAATAAAAGAAGACTTAAAGTTTTTTAGAGAACAGACACTAGATAGTGCAATCATTATGGGCAGGGCAACATTTGATTCAATAGGAAGGCCCTTGCCACGAAGAAAAAATATTGTAATGACAAGATCTCCTACTCAAAGGGAAGGAGTTTATGAAGTGACTTCTAAAGAAGAGGCACTAAAAGAGGCATCTATTTTTTCAGAAAAAATTAATATTATTGGCGGTGAATTTATTTACAAAGAGTTCTTAGCTATGGCCACGAGACTAATAATTACTAAAGTAAATATAGTAGTTAACTCACCTGATGCATATTTTCCTCAGTGGAAAGAGGAAGAATGGAAAGAGGTATCTAGAAAAGATAGTTCAGAGAGCGGTATAGAATTTAGCTTTATAGAATACCTTAGGAATTAAACGCCTAAAGCTTTTCTCTTTAGTTTAAGAGCTTCAACTCTTTCTTCTTCACCTTCAGTATATGTGACCCATTTCCTTGCCTGATCTTGGACTCTTTTCTTCTTCTCTTTTTGCTTTTCTTTCTTATCGTCGAATTGATCCTCTGCAACATCTATACATTTTCTAAATGCCTCAATAGCAGGTTCCCATCTTTGATTTTCAAAGTTTATTTGACCAAGAAGCATGTAAGCTGCAGCTTCATCTTTTAACTTACCTTTCTTAATGCCTTCTTTAATCGCTTCTTCTGCTTCATTGAATTCATCGAGGCTAAAATGAACTTGTCCTAGAAAGATATATAATTCCCCTTCCTTAGACTTAACTGCAGCTTTCTTATAGTAAGGCTTAGCTCTCTCTAACTCTCTTGCTGCATGCCAGTATTGTGCCGCAGCCTTTAATGTCTTCTCTTCTTGTTTAACTATTCCTTGATTAAGTCCATTTTCTATCACTCTTGCAGCTTTCCTAGGATTTTCAAACATAAAAAGTAACTGAGAAAGGGCTGTAAATTCTCTTTGTTTATCTAATAAGCGATCATCATAAGCAGCTTCAAGTGCGGCCATTTGATCCATCTGTCTATCTCTTTGTCCGTATAAACCTGAAAGATTGGTCCAGTATCTTTTCTTAGGATAGTGCTGAACTAAAATTTCATAAATAGGTAAAACCTCCAGGTCCATCTTCAATTCTGAGTAAAGAGCCATCTTAAGTAGATAATGATTCTCTTTTGCGACACCTTTAACTGTTTCACCAGTTGCAATCATCTCACCAGTTTCATTGCCTTCCTCATCTAGAACAGGTTCTTTTATTGGTATATCTCTAGACTCTTGAATATTTATTGAGGTATCTATAGCTTCAACTGACTTCCTATAATCTTCAATTTGATAATAAGCTTGAGCTATTAACGCATATGCATCAGAGCTTGGCTCTTCTTCACCCTCCAGCCATTCTAAAAGGTAATTTATAGCTCTTTGATACTCTTCAGCAATATAGGATAACTGTGATAGAGAGAATATAGCACCTTGTCTTTCTTGATCATTAGAGTCAGGTTCGGCAATCAAGTTCTTGTATGCTCTTTCGGCCATATCATACTTCTCTTGTGAGAAATATATATATCCACGATAGTAGAACATTTTAGCCCTATCTGTGCTGGTAAATTTAGAATCAACTGCAGCAACTGGCTCTAAAGCCAACAAAGCCTCATCCCATTGTTCTACTTCAATCAAAGGAACTAGATTCTGCAAAATTCTTTGCATTTTCTTACTAGGTAATTTGGTTCTTCTTCTTTTTTTCTTCTTTTTTTCTTCGTCGGCAGCTTCCAAAGAACTACCTTTATAGTCTAAGGGAGAAACTCCCACTGCAACTGGTAGTAGACTAAAAACAGTTACAAGAAGGAGGAATTTAATTGGGTAACTTAACTTTTTCATAAATCTTATGCACAACCCTCAGGAGTATAGTCCGCAGGTTTATTTGGATCTTCTATTTTAAACACAATTATAGTTCGTACATTAGGAACTTCAATCGCTTCTCCATCTCGTATTTGTGGCTTATATTTGTATTTCAATGCAGATCGCATAGCTGCTCTATCAAAAATTCCTGGTGGAATTGACCATTCAACTTCAGGTTCTTTTGTTGATCCTACCTTAGTGACAGTAAACTTGAGCATCACACACCCTTCTATTCCTCTTTCTAGAGCCCTTCTAGGGTAAACAGGCGGGACTTGGAAGATAGGAACGTAAGAACCATCTGCAAAAACGCCAGCTTTCTTGCCTTTAAAGCTTAAATTTGGTCTAGCAGCCGATGTATCTAAATCTGCAGGAGGTGTCATATCAAATTCAGGTGGCATGGTTTCAGGTGGAGGTTCTTCTTCTTGAGGGCGCTCCATATCCATCATTAATTCAAGCTCTCTTTCAGGCATTGTGACGTCTGCAATTTTTATAGATTTATCATCAAGCTGAACATCACCAACGTCAATTAGCATCTGCATTACGTAGAAAATAACTACAGTTAAAAATAGAGAGCCTGATAGAGTGACCCCCAGCATCTTAAGATTTTGTTCAGCAAAAAACCCCATAAAGATTAGAATTTAGGTTCGGATGCTAATGATATTGCGTAAACTCCAGCCTCTCTAGACTGATCCATTACTTGAATAATTGCATCAGCTTGAGCTTTTTCATCGGCCTGGATCACAACTGAACCTTGAGGATTATCTGCTAAAAGTTTAGTGATATTAGCTTTAACTTGCCTTACGTCTACCCTTCTACCATCTATCCAGATATCATTTGTTGCCCCTATTGCAATTAGAATGGCAGCATTTTCTTGAATATTAGAAGTTTCTGCATCTGGTCTGTTAACTTCCAGTCCAGGCTCCTTAATAAAGTTTGCAGTTACAATAAAGAAAATTAATAGAATAAAGACAACATCTAACATAGGTGTCAAATTAATATCTTCTTCTTCTGCTACTGCACTGCTAATTGGCGATCTTCTCATAATTAAATCCTATTCTGCGATCAAATGATCTACTAATGAATCCT